>Ga0209476_10000001_pt1:1620000-1778389 | contig 1778389 bp, 1753 predicted proteins | sample KloWWTrecipitate_FD_187179 | JGI IMG/M metagenome (GOLD analysis project Ga0209476, IMG submission 187179) | Active sludge microbial communities from Klosterneuburg, Austria, studying microevolution and ecology of nitrifiers - Klosterneuburg... | ecosystem: Engineered > WWTP... | reverse complement strand
TGCTTTGACTTGCATCGTCCGACCCTCCTGATTGTGAAAAGACACTCGGATCAGCTCTGCGCCTGACCCACACGCCCCGGCCCGCACGCCGGACTTTCGGCAGCAATTGAAATTGGAAACGACAGGTGGTGCAGATCACAAACAACTTTCCCTTCCGAAACTCACCCCAGGCTCCGGCGGCCTTACACTCCGGACAGGCGCGGATATACACGTAGTCATGGACGAGGTTTGAGATGAAGCACATAGGGCGTCACCACCTTCTTGCGTTGCTTCAACAGGGCATAGTGCTTCTGGTTCCATCGTTTCGTGCCCGCATAAATCATCTCCGTCAAAAACTGATCACCGCGACAGGCCACGATCACGGCGAGCATGGGGCTGAGGGCGTTGGCGAACCACGCGACGACATCATCAAGCCGTTGCTGAATGCGTTCGACCACGAGCCGACAACGCCTAAAGCCTTCGGTTAAGCCTTCCCACCAAGCCAAGAGCGGAGCGCGATACTTCTCGTACGATTCGGCCTCTCGCGTGGTCTCTCGGAAATCCACATAGGAGCGGAGCACCCCGACCAAGAAGGCCCGCCAATCTTCGGCATCCAAGGTCAACAAGGCTTTGGCACAGGCTTGAGCCCGATCCTGTTTAAATTCCATTTCCCACCGGACTCCGTAGGATTCCGCGTCTTCCCGGCCACGACTTTTCAGTTCCAAGCGCTTGTCATAGACCCGCAACATGCTCTGGCTTTCCCGACTGCCGAAATAGAGCGTCTCTCCGGTTCGGACTCCCTGGCGATGATTCGAAGCCTGGATGACCTTGAACTGTTTGGATCGACTCACCACTTGTCCGGCCTCCACGGCTTGGCGGACGGTTTCGACTGCGACCGTCGCCTCCCGGTCGTCCAGGGCCACATCGATGCGGGTCACATGGCCTTTCTGGGCGAAGATCCAGGCGAGGACCGTCTTCAGCTTGGTTTCGTCCCACTGGGAGACAATTCCGGCGGACAGATCGACATGCACTTCTTTCGGATTGCGAGGAGCACCCGTCCCCAGTTTGCCCACGCCTGTCTTGCCCTGGGTCATGAGTTGAGCCACGGGATAGCCACGAAAGCCGGTCTCACTCTGGAACCAGTCGCCACCAATCAGCGTGATCACGTCCTTCACATCAGCCTTTGGCAGCGTGAAGGCGAGCCAATCGATGGTCTGAGTGAATCCTCCAGAACCTGTCATTTCTTCCTCCTTGGCGTTTGAGCTATAGACGCCCCCGTCTTACCTAGTCGGGGGCGGGTCTGCTGCGCGCGCCGCCGGCTGGCGCCGCCGGTCGCGCTGCGCTGTCCCACAGTTTTCTTGGGCAACACAAAGGATGGTCTATCCCCCTTCGCCTTGAGAGCCTCTTTGACCCTCTCCAGGTCGAAGCGAACGAACCGGCAGAATCGATCCACCGGAATTTCACCCTTGCGGTACGCCCGACGGATCGACTTCGGACTGACTTTGAGGACGGCGGCCAACTCATCGACGGTTAACCAGGCTTGTTCCATCACGTCTCCTTTTCGTTTCGGCGCTCGAGGCATGGCTGCACCATACGCATCGACGCGCGCTGGTGAAAGAGGCCCGTTCGGGGACACTAGGGGACAGCAGGGGACAGTAAGGGACACTACGTCAGCGTCCTCAATGAGTTCTTCAGAGCACGACAAGCGGCGAGTGACGGCTATGCAAAAACGTTGTCAGAAGAGCGAGCTGGAAGTAAGGGATGATACAACGCCGCTCTGGTGGCGGTGTTTCATATTTTCGTCTTCAAATAACCATGAGGCCGTAATAGGTCGAAGGGAACCTTGGTGAGGCTAATGACCGTGATGCCGCGGTCGAAATTACGGCACAATACTGCAAAAATTTGCGCTAGGGCCGAAAAACTCCAAGCAGGTCCAAACGGCTCTAGTTCTCCCGAAAAGTGCCTAAGGTCCGCAGCGGTTACGTCAGTCGCTTCACTTTAGGAGGGTTGGTAGGGTGGCATTCCAAGGCTGCAATCGGAACCTGTGACACATCGACTAAAATGTGTGATTCGTAGACATCCTTTCACTTTGTTCCAGCCTGGTGCTGCGCTTGGACGTGCCGCCTGAGCGCCAAGTCTGTTTGGTAGTGAGCCACCTGGAAGCGCTCCCTGCCAGGGTCGTAGTTCGCTTCAACGTCATCCCAAAACGGCGTGTCCTCGCTCTTTGTGTGCAACATCTCGATGGGTGTCTGGCCATTTAACGATCCATGAGGCCGATCCCAGTTGTAATAGTGTTGCCACTCGGCCACCCGCAATTCCAGGTCAGGGCTGTTCAGGTCAGCGGTCGCCCAGAATTCCTCACGATCGGTCTTTTGAGAGCGCTCCACTTTGCCATTCAAATGCGGTGAGGCGGGCTTGATGGGACGGAATTTGATGCAATGGTCCATCAGCCACTGTTGGACCGACTCCGCAAAGAATTCTCGGCCTCGATCGGTCTGAACCCGCTGCACCGGAAACGGCATCTCCTCTAGGAGACGCTCTAAGAATGCCAGCGTACTTGCCGCCGTGCGTCGACGAAAGACGGCCAGCACCCGGTACCGCGTACAATCGTCAACAGCCGTGTACTGGTAACACCCCGGAGCAATCTTGCAGGTGTCGAGCTGCACGCGGTCCCCGGGAATGAGCCGAGCATACCGATGTCGCGTCTTCTGCCGCGCCGGGCGCACCAACGGAGGAACTTGGTTGATGGTTAGGACTTTGTGAATCGAGTCTAACGAGAGCTTGAGATCATGATGGCGCCGCAGTTCGCTCTGAATTCGCCGTGCTCCCAGTTTACGCTCTACTCGCAAGCTGAGAATAAGCCGTCGTTCTTTCTCGAACACACGCCGATTGGGTGACCGCAGGGGGCGGCGACTGTGACTGAGGAGACCGGCCTCTCCTCCCTCATGAAACCGGCGAATCCACTTCCGGAGTGTGGGGCGAGAGACCCCGCATCGTCGACAGACCAGGCCGGCATTACCAGTTCGCTGATAGAGCTGTACCCACAGAAGTCGCCTGCGAATGTCGGGGTCCATTGTCCTACTTTAGTTGAAACGATGTGTGCGAATCACACAACTAAAAATAGCCACAGCCGCTCGATGATTTCGTCCCACACTCTCTGGAAGCCCTCGCCTCGCTATTTGACAGGTGCAGCAGCGGGATCGTTGAAACTCCAGTACCGCAGCTGATGAACGTCGCGTGAGAGGCAAGATTTGGGAACAGTCAGACCTGCATCTGCGCAAGGGGCTGTGAAGCACGAATCGGGACTTAGGCGGCGGACAATTCTTCTGGAGGCGAGGGTTTGGCTGGCTCGTTTATTCTTTTCGAACAACGACGCGTCAAGAACTCCAAGGCTAATTCCTTCAATGCCCGTAGCAAGGCAGAAAGCTGTGATTGTGTCAACGCGTCCTCGGCCAGAAGCCTCCCGTAGAGGCTTGAGAACTTTTCTGCGCCGAGTAGAGAGGCGCTCTCCGCCAGAGCGACGAGTGTTTGATTCAGTGCTCCGGAAATCGGCTCGTTAGATGTGGAATCCTCCAGAACTACCATGGGAATGGTTTCGTTTACCTGATTGGCAAACGTATCACTCAGCTCCTGATACTCCTCGTCACCAATTTGTAACCTGTCGCACACATCAAACTTGGTACGCAACACCAGGGGTTGGACGCTCAGTACCTGTTCCACCCGCTCTAACAACTGTTCCTTCCTTACTGGTTTGACGAGAATGCTATTGCAGTGCAAACCTCGCGCTAGCTTAGCGGTAGGGATATCGCAATGAGCCGAGAGAATGATGGATGGAATGTCCTTCAATCCGGGAAGCATTTTCAACTGTTGAATCAACTCGATACCGTTTATTTCCGGCATCAGATAATCCGTGATGACAAGATGGATGTCACATAGCGTAGGGAGCAACTCCAGCGCCTCTTTACCGTTATTGACCACAAGCGTTTGATAACCAGCCTTTTGGAGTAACCCCTCGACCAGTTTTGCGCATACAAGGTTGTCTTCTACGATGAGAATGGTCAAGGAATCCTCCACTCGCGCGTTTGATCGAAACGGAGCAGGCACAAAAGTGTGTCAGATCCTTGTCGGATAATTCCCGCAAAAAATTGAGGGGCATTGAAGGTTAGGAACACTAAAGATCGTACCGGCCAGAATACTCCCATTCGATTGATATATAGGAGATTTGTTCGCTAATCACATCGTCTCCCCTGGTCTTCTACCTTCCAGCGGCTTCAATTCTCCGGCAGATTGCAATAAAATCGAGAGACGATTTTTAAGGGTATACAGATGCGCGATGAATGAACCTTGAACAGAACAGGACCCTAGTATTTCGATCAACGACGGATGAAGCGGAAAAGGGAAATACTTCGGCTGCCATCTCGCTTCCACGCACAGTCGATGGCCACCCCTCCAGTGCGCAAGTTCGCTGATCGGGGCGTCGAGATCGACAAACAGCATGCCAATCGTCCCCTCAACTTCCGTATCGACATTGGTGACAACCGCTTCGCTCACCCACCCGTCCACCTTCACCATTCGGCACCTCTCAGAGCCGTGGTTGGCCGGTGTCTTGCCGTGATCCTGAGTAACGGCGCGCCGTGGACGGCGCTTTGCGTCAATCGCCTTGCTCGAACCGGCGTTCCACTGGTCGCGGGGAATCCGCTGACGTCAACCGGACGTGGAGGTGGGCAGGATCATTCTTCGGGAGCATGTCTGCGACATAGAAGCCCTCTAGGCTCTTGAGGTTTGTGTCGTTGGTGGCGAGTGTGGAGATCTCTAAGAGGGCCTCGATATGCAGTGGCCGCTTGCTCGCGATCATGTCCTGCCAGAAAGGCAGCTCTTGGGCGACCACCTCCAGCACGACTCGATGCCCGCCGGGGATCAATTGCACCCCACGAACCGTGGCGTCGCGCATCACGTCATTCACGATAATCATGGTTCGAGCGCTCCCATTGCCTCACCAGCGATCAATTGAGGACCGTAGAACCCAAGACGGTACTGACATCCAGGGGTTATTGGTCGGATAAAACGATACGCTTCTTGTCTCACGGCTGCAAGTGTGTCACACATAATCGTGACCTGCTCGACTTGTGAGAACATGCGTCCGCACTGGATTTTCGTGCTGACGGTAGCCTTGACGAATGTCCACAATTGATTGACCATTTCGTTTGGTCACGATATGACGGGCATAGCTATCCACGAGGAGGACGCATGGGATCACGAATCAGAGGCACGGAGAGGGTGTTTCGGCTGGGACCACAACCAACACTGACCTTGCGCGAACGGCTCATCCTGGACGGGCTATGGTCCGGGAAGAACACGAATCAAATCGCGGAACAGCTCGGCCTATCCCTGAATTCTATAAAAGCGGTGCGTCACCGACTTCTGAGGAAGTATCAAGCATCCAATGCGGCGCAGCTCGTACGAGCCGCCCTCGCGCATGGCGACCTCACTACGGCCTAGCTGTCCATCCTTTCCAGCGGGCTGGCCTTCGAGATAATCGCTTGACTAGCAAGCCTGCGTGAAAGGCCTGCTCAAATACGACTAATTGGAACCTCACCTTCCGACTCATTGTAATTAAAAGACACACAATGCCACGGTTTGCAGCGCTGTTTCTTGATAATGCGTTGATTTTGCACGTTTCCAGTATCCCTTAAAAGGGCTGGCGGCTAAGACTCACCTCCACAGATCTTGAGGCTGCGAATCAGCAATTCGCCGTTTGCTAATCTGCGTCCGTAAGGCCCTGACCTTTTCCCCTTGATAAATCCGTCGCTCCACTGTAAGAGCACCTCCGCAGCTTTCGTTCAACTGTCTCCATGATTAAACCGATGCTCTTGGTCGTTTCTTCCATACTCTTTGTTCTCTCTCTCGCTTTGCTCATCTTCTCGCTATGGGAAAAACTACCAGCAATTCAATTTGGCTCACTCGCGCTTGGCGATATTACGAATCTACTGACTGCGGTACTCACAATGGTCGGCCTCGCCGTTGCTTTCGTTTCCCTTTACGTGGCTATCGCCGCCTACCAGAAATCAGTCAAAGATAGTGAGGAACAACAAAAAAGTTTGGATGCAAGCAGACAACAGTTACAGGCAGTCGTCGATGCCGCAACCCAGCAACAGGAGATACTGACCAGGAACCTTGAAACATCTAAGGTCCAACAAGAGCTATTGAGTAAGAGTCTGGCAACCTCTAAGGTCCAACAGGAGATACAGACCAAGAATCTTGAGACATCGAAAGCCCAACTGGGCCTTCTTGAAGCGCAACGAAAACAAGAAGAAGAACGGCAATCCAGAAAACCCATAGCTGAAGTGGCCATCCAGACGAAAGCCGGCCCGAGCCCTTTAGAGGCCATTGAAAAACAACCACCGCTCGACTTCCCTCTTGAACACAACAAGAAGTGGGGAAGAGTGATTTTTCTTGTCAGCAATAAAGGGAACATCGAGATCAGCAGGCCGCTTGTTCGGATTGTCGCGATACCCAATAAAGTCTTTGTAGACCATGCTGACTTCCGATTTGGAGAGAGAGACGGCCACAATGAGTACCAATTCAGCGGACCCAACGTAGTCGATATTGCTCCCATAGATATAGCGGGTGGACCATTCAAGTATGCGGTAGACATCACAGTTCCTGACTCACTCGATGCTTTCGATCTAACCTTTTCAATCCAGGGCAATAACCTGAAACGGAAAACGCATACCTTACATATCAAAGTCATACGACCATCTTCCTGATGGATTTGTATGAGTGTGGCTAAACTGTGGCAGAACTATCGTGTCCGATCAGGTTTGACCGGTTCTTGGTCTGCCTCTGACTCCTCTGTAAGTGATTGAGAACGAACCAATGAGATACGGTCAAGCTCTATAGTCTCTGACACTGTAGCGGCTTCAAATCTCGCCCCCTCCGCCACAATTATTCCCAGCAAATTTGGCATTTTGAGCCTGAATTGTGGCTAAAGTCAGGCTGAACTCTCGCCAACTTTTTCACACCCTCCATGCCTGAATCGGATTGGATCGGGTCACGGTCAAGAACCGCGCGGCCTTCCTCGCCAGGGCATAGCCGAGCTTGAGGGAGCCGATCGAGGCCTCAGCTTCTTCGGGGGAGAGAAAATCCCGCTCTCGAGCCTATTAAATAGCCTCTTCCAAACGATCCTCCTCTCCACGCACCTCCAAGCTCTGCCATAACGCCTCCCGTTCAGAATTCGGAATGGCATCGAAGGCTTCTCGCCGATCATCGCACGGTATCGCGTAATCGCCGACAGCCACCATACCGGCTCCTGCAAAATGCGCCAGGGACATCAAGATGCAGGAGGCGTCAGGATAGAGAGGTTACAGTACGAAGAAAGCTTTGGAGTAACAACAAGAACCCGCCCCCAATCACTGGTTCTGAAGCAAAGTCTCGATAGCCCCCCCATTCGGGGTACACCGCTCGCGGCATGACATCCTACACCCTAAAGATATACTCAGACAGCGGAGAAACACGGGCACACCTAACCGGGAGGCATTGTGAAACAGCGATACACCAAGCGTGAACCGGTCCAAAGCACCTGCATTCTCTCATGTGACGGCATGATGGGGCAGGGACAGCTAGTCAACCTCTCTGTGCCTGGGTGCCTCCTCAAAACCTGCATGAAGCTCAAGGTCGGCCAATATGTCGACCTGCGACTCTGCTTCGCCACCAGTAAGACGCCCCTTCAGATCAAGTTGGCTGCCGTCCGCTGGGTTAGTGGCACGCAAGTGGGGATCGAATTCATTCGAATGTCCGAAAATGACCAGACTCGCCTCCGTTTCCTAGCCGGTTATATCGAAAGACGCACGCCGGAGCAGGCTTGGAGTGAGAAGGTCATGTGTCTAGGGGCAGCCGAATAGTGAGCCGGTGAGGCTCCTCCAGCGCCCTTTGTGACAGCCCAATGACCACCGAGAACGGGAGTGCGCCATCCGGATGCACTCCCACATTCTCACGGGGGCACCTCCGAACAATTACGCACTTGCAGGACCACCTGCCGGCATGGTTGATTGATAAAGGGTGGAGGTGCTCGCTCTGGCTGTGCCCACCCAGAGCGGCAAGAGGTCCCAGCATCCTCCTGGTGGGATCTGCCTTCACCCCCAAAGCCCTACCACTCGCTCAACGCTATCGTTCGACCGCCACCTCATAGTCCGGCGCCTTGGGCGTCGCGGTTCATTACAAATTCTCCACATCATTCATGGTCCATGCCTTATTGTTTAAACATCACCATCCCCCATCAACCATTCACTGACAGTCCACCACCCCTCTTTTGATAACTCGCACTCCCCTCCTCCACGGTATTCTCCTCAACCCGCTTGCTGGGTATGGTTGAGCATGCACGAGTCACTGTACCCCGCCTCGATTAGCCGGCGGGTCCTCACGCATGACTCTCCCCTATGACTGGAGGCACTATGCACAAACAGGTTGGAAGAATCGGGACGGTGCGCCGGGAACTGCAAGGCAAAGCTTGCCCATTCTGCGGAGGACACAAATATCAGCTGGTGCTCCGCTCCCAGACCTCACCTGGTACCGACGGCCTCTTCGCCCGCTGCAGCCACTGTCAACACGCCAAGGAACTCGACGAAGAACTAGGCCGCATTCTTTGGATGTAGTTGGTCTCATTCGCCCACGTTGCTTACCCACACCACATCGCACCCTGAGGGTCCATGGCCAGTTCGAAAAAAGTCATCCGCAAGCCATCCCAACAAAAGACCCACGCACTCCGAATGCTCCTGACGAGCGGAGTGATCCGATCTGCCGAAATCGACCCACCTGACATGGGGAGAACAGGGTCACTAACCAGCTCCCCTCGCTCTCTCTCATCGACCAAATCAGTCTACACAAAATCGGTGCACACCCCAGACCACACCGGTCGCAAAAACCTGCTCGCACGGTGGCACACAACCTTCATCGACATCCTCAGAGAGTTCAGTAAGCCGTAGTCGCCCTGCCGCCCACTCACTGGAAATTCGTTCCGTTCGACACCAAAATCATTCGCGAGAATGACTTGAGTGCGCTCCCTGCTCTGGGGTATGATCCCCCCTCTTCGTCGAGAGGTTTCGTATTCGACAAATCTAGGAACGAAAACACCATAGGAATTCTGCGGGTAGCGACTTGCGGAGAGGTGGCCGAGTGGCCGAAGGCACCGGTTTGCTAAACCGGCACAGGTCAAAAGCCTGTCGCGGGTTCAAATCCCGCCCTCTCCGCCACACCGAACATCGAGAGTTGATTTTTCCTCGGTGATCCTGTAGACAGGAACCCCTCCACGCATCCTACCGAAATGCCGAGGTAGCTCAGTTGGTAGAGCACAGCCCTGAAAAGGCTGGTGTCGACAGTTCGATTCTGTCCCTCGGCACCATTAATCGCGCACTTAGAGATTTTTCTACGTAGGATGGTGGCACCTGTGCCGCTTTTTCGACACTTAGAAGGGCCCGAGTGAACGACTCCAAGCGCGTCACCGCATCTCGTAATCGTCCATCCCAGTTGTCAATGTAGTACTTCGCCGATCCCGGAAGTGGCTCGCCTTTCAGTGTCTGAATCACAGCACAATCGACACTGCATTGGGTTAGCCAGCCTGTGAAGGGATGCGGAGGTCATGGACATGCAGATTGTGGAGTCCTGCCCGATTACACGGTCTCATCCAACTGCCCGTGAATAAATTGCCATTGGCCCAAACAGCGTCCTCCCATGCCAGACGTTCCTCCAACCAAGGCTTCATACACTAAGCCGTTGAGCGAGATGATCGTAGGGCCCCCTGCTCTTTGACATGCCCGCGCCGGCATCGTCCTCACCCATCCCCCCGCTGCATCATCCACTCTTCATGCATCTCAATAATTTTATTCTGCCGTAGTCCGATTTGAAGCGTATATCCTGCTTCCCTTGAAATTGAGACGATCCCTACAACATGGTCCGAAGAGGATTGAGGAGGTGGCGATGGCGTCCGCATTGACTGAGCCAATCGAACGATCGACGGCCAAACGACGGGTCGCATTGGAGGTCAATATCCTGAAGGGCGAGACCTGCGTGGCTGAGGCGGCGCCGAAGCATGGGCTGACGGTCGCGGAGGTGGAGGGCTGGCGGGAGCAGTTTCTGCTGGGAGCCGAGAATGCGCTCCGGAGCCGGCCGAAGGATGAAGAGGCCGTAAAGGACGAGGAGATCAAGAAATTGAAACAGAAGATCGGCGATATCGTTCTCGATAACGATATTCTGCGGGAGGCCTTACAGGCGCCATGATTTCAGGGCCGCATGACATGGCCCCGCGGGCGACGAGACGCTTCGAGGGCATTTCAGACGAAGTGATGGGAAGCGCTACGGCAGCGCGAGGACTCTTGGCATCTCCACGTGGCTAGAGCAATCCCCGCCGCTTCAGATAATCCGTATCGATGACCGGAGCTGGCTTGAGCGGGAGGATACCGCGCTCCTGGAGCAACCGCTCGACGTATTTTCCGATCAGGTCTGACTCCAGGTTCACCTTGTCGCCCACCTGTTTCAACCCGAGCGTCGTGACTTTCGCCGTGTGAGGAATGATCGAGACGACAAAGGAGCGTTCGGTCACGTCGTTGATGGTGAGACTGATCCCGTCGACCGTGATCGATCCCTTCGGGACACAGAGGCGCAGAATCTCCTTTGGGGCTTCAATCTCAAGGACCAGCGCATTTCCATCCTGATGCCGGCTCCGGATGGCGCCGATCCCGTCCACGTGCCCGGACACCATGTGCCCGCCGATACGCTCGTTCAACTTCATGGCGCGTTCCAGATTCACAGGCGAACCGGAGGAGAGGCCCCCGAGCGTGGTCACCGAGAGGGTTTCAGGCGAGACGTCGACCGAGAAGTCATGGTCGGTTCTGGTGACCGCCGTCAGGCAGGCGCCATTGACGCTCACGCTGGCCCCGATAGCGAGGTCACTCATGATCGTCGAGGCCATGATGGTCAGTCGCGTGCCGGCCAGCCCCTTATTTAGTATGGAGACCGCGCCCATCTCTTCGACAATACCGCTGAACATGGCTTAGGCTCCCTTGTGAGTCTTCAAGAGATAGAGACAAAAACCCAGCAGTCCGATGCCACCCACAACGGCAATGCCGCGCTGCAGCATTTCGATAAAATCCGTATCCATCCTGTTCCGCATCCTTTTGAGAAATGTGGCCGTCCCCGGGGCGAAAAGCGGCGGCATTATACCACTACCGCGCGAGAGTTCTCATCGTGGCCCAGAATGCGATGGCGGCCAGGATCTGGAGACTGGCAATCACGGCGAAGGCCCCCTGGTAACTCACGTGGGCAATCAGCAGACCGGCCAACAGGGGCCCGCTGGCATGACCAATGTCCATCACCGTCCCCTGCATACCCATTCCTGCCCCCAACCGCTTGAATTCGGAACTGTCTGCGACCAGCGCGGCAGAGGAGGACGACACCACCGCCTCGCCGAAACCGAACCCGGACGACAGCACCAACAACAGGGCAAATGAACCGACATGGGGCATGCTGATAAACGTCGCCGCACAAATGAGAAGGCCGGCCAGAATCAACGGCTCCCGTCCGATACGATCCGATACCCGCCCCATCACCGGCTTGGCAAGAAACGATGTCACCGCCTGCACACTAAACAGGAGCCCCACTTGGCCGGCGTTGAGTCCCACCGACAGACCATAGAGCGGCAGGAACGCCATCAGGGCCCCGTTCGCCACCATCTTGGCGGCATCCGTGGAACTGGTGATCAACACCTTCCGGTTGCGCGCCACGGCAAGAAATCCCTTCCCCATTTCAGCTAGGACCGGGGCCAGGCCTTTTTCACGCACGCGTGGAGGCGGCTCATCCAGATGGAGGCTGAAAAAGATCAGGATCGCGATGCAACCGAACACGCCGGCCGTTACGAAGGCCGTGGAAAATCCAGCCGTATAAGCCAACCAGCCGCCCAGGAACGGGCCCAGCAGCGAACCGGATTGGGTGCAGGCCGTGTAGGTCCCCAACGCCGCACCGCGCCGTTCCTTATAAAGATCCGCCACAGTGGCCAAGGCGCTCGGCGCGAAGATGGCGGTGGCCAGGCCATGCACAAACCGTAGCGCCGTCAGCGAGTTGAGATCTGAGATGAAGGGATAGATGAACGGCGGCAGTCCGAACGCCACCACACCGATACGCAGCAGCATCTTCCGCCCATAGATATCGGAGAGGGCCCCGGAAGGCAATTTCAGCAACACCCCGGTGATGGTCGACACCGACACGATCAACCCAATCCGCTCAGGGCCTGCCCCCAGCGACTCCGCAAAGAGAGACAAGACCGGCATGCGGACGAGGTTGTAACTGATGAAGCAAAACACGCCGAGGGTGCAGAGATAGAAAAAACTGCGGGAAGTCGTCATGAACGTCTCATCAGGGTGTTGAGGGTATTGGACGGGGCGATTCGACAGGATTGTGCAAACTCGCCAGAGCGGCTTTCAAGAAGGCCACCTCTTCATCCGGTAAACCCGGGGGATCCGTGGCTTCGAACAGCACCTGTTCGGAATGTTCCCGCATCGCCCCGCCCAACCGGCGTGCGGCCTCGAACGCTTTCAGGAGTTGACGATTCACCACATTCCCGATCAGCGGGCGGAGCAGGGACAGCATTCCCGACAAAAATCGATTGTCGAGTCGCAGATACGTGACCATCGTACCGTCGATCGATTCGATTCCTCGATGGTCGACCACAGGGTGCAGGCGCAGTAACACCACCGCCTTGCCGCTCACCCGCGGCAGAAACCGCCCGTCATGGCTTCCTTCTAGGTAATAGATTCGCGTCTGAGGATCTCGAAACAGGGGATGGGCGACCCCTTCCGTACCTTCTCCGTCGGTGGCCCAGAATGCCCCCTGCCCTCGCTGCTCGGCCTTATACAACCCGAGATCGAGACGGTTGATCAGCATGGCAGCCATGACCGGATGATCCAGGAGATAGAGGAACACCGGTTGCGGCAAGGGCGTGCGCTGCGGTCCGACTTTATTGGCGGTGGTGTAATGCGTGACGATCGGCTCAAGTCGGCAGGACCAGGCTGCCGCGACTTGGTCCAGCGGAAACACGACACCGGCATGGTGTGCGGAAAGGGAGCACCGCTCTGATTCAGTTCGCCCGACGCTCACGAGGACCGCCAGGCCGCCGATGAGCACGATACCGATCAGGCCGGCTCGCCGCGCACCCAGCCGAAACCTGCTCATGAAGGCCGTTGCGGCACGGAGAGCGTGAGCTGAACAGGATACAGTTGTCCGGGGTCTTGCCTGAGACGTGCGTGCCGCAGCAGCGTGTCGACCTGTGGGGTGACCACACCTTCGAAGGAGACCTGCCCATCGGTCGTGATCACGACCGGCTGCGACAGATCGACGAGATCTCCATTCAGGAAGAGCGTATATTGCCGAACACGATCGGTCTTGACGTCAATCCGATTCGGTCCGGTGACGTGCGCGATCAACCTGGCGTAGGTGCGCTGCCGGATGCTGTCATCCCGCTTATCGACCAAATCCTCTGAAAAGGATGCGATCTGATCCGTCGCATCGATCCGCACCCAGCCGAACGGCAGCAAGTGACTCGCATCCCGCACCACCGTCAGCGCCTTCGGCGCAGGATTTCGATGCTGCTCGTCGAACCACTTGACCAGATCCGGCAGTTCCTCGCGCGGGAAAAAGTGGCCCCCGGCCATCGCATGGGTACGATCATGCTCACGATAGATGTAGGGAGACCCGAGGTTCTTGAGTTCTCCCGCCAGCTTTCGGCTCAACTCCACCGGCATCACCTGATCCTGTGATCCATGAATGATGTAGGTCGGCGTCGTGCGCAGATTTTCCAGAAACGGAAACAACACGTCGTCGATCCCGCTGGCCATCGGCGCCAGTCCGGCAAACAGTGGCGCATGATGCATGCCGATCAGCCAGGCACCGATTCCGCCGTTGGACATGCCGGTCAGGAAAATGCGATTGGGATCGATCCGATACCGCTGTTGCACGGCCTGCACGGTCGCCAGCACAAGATCTTCCGCGCGTCTGGTGAACCAAGCGCCGGCTGGATAGGTCGGACAGGCCAAGATATACCCCTCGCCCAACCGCGTTTTCCATCGATCCAGGTAGGCCTCTCCGGTGAATCCCGCGCCATGGAGGCAGACGATCAGGGCGTAGTCTCTGGTCGGTTCATAACTCTGAGGGACGGACAGACTCAGCCGGTACGGTCGCTCGCGCACAACGATCTGTTCATCCGGTAAGAGTCCCACCGGCTGCAAACCATGGGGCCGACCTGTGCGCAATAACTCCTGCACGGCCTGCACTGTTGCGTCCGGCCGCTGCAGAATCGACGCGAGCAATGCGCGAGCCCCCTCGCCGTCCTGAGTGGCCATGTAGTGCCATACCTGAGAGGCCAGATCGGTCGAGGCGCCCTCCCCTGCGGCATGGGTGACCGGAATCGAAAGGCCCGCCCACAGCAGGCAGGAGAGAAGACACAGGAAGAGAAAACGTCTGAGATGGTGAAGTCGGCGGCAGGGCTGCAAAGAATGTCGCACGATGCTCCTACTGAGTCGTGAAATCTGCCTGTATCAACATATCACGCCCCACCGGCTCGATGCGCACATTCTTCAGCGCCACGGCACTCCGGAGCCGGCGCGGGGACCGTCCGCCGAGGATCCCTTTTGCATCCTGCCCACCGAGTAAGAGCGGGGCGATATACCACATCAATCGTTGAGGCAATCCGGCCCGCAACACGGCCGCGTTCACCTCGCCGCCGCCTTCGACTAGGACCGTCGTGACGCCAAGTTGGCCGAGGCGCGTCCACAAGACCGGTAACTTCACATGACGACCGGCCTTCGGCAAAACCAACACATCGATGCCCATCCCCCTCATGCGCTCAATTTTACGCACAGACGCGGCTGCAGTCGTGGCGATCAATGTATGAGCGATCTGCTGGTCCTGCAGCACCTTGGCCTTGAGGGGAATCCGCAATCGACTATCGAGCACAATACGCAATGGCTGCCGCGGAGCCAGCCGCGGCAGGTCGTCGGTCACCCTCGCGGTCAACTGCGGGTTGTCGCGCAACACCGTGCCGATCCCCACCAAAATCGCATCCACACCAGCGCGTAACCGATGGGCCTGCTGTCTGGCAGCTTCATCCGTAATCCATTGAGATTCGCCGCCCGCAGTGGCAATCTGCCCGTCCAGCGTCATCCCCGCTTTCAGGGTCGTAAACGGACGACCGGTCTGCACCCAATGGAGATAGGCTTCATTCAGCTGCCTCGATTCGGTTTCGCCGCAGCCGACATCGACACGAATCCCTGCCCGCGTCAGCTGCGCAACCCCATTGCCCTTCACCTGCGGGTTGGGATCGACCATGGCCACCACGACGCGACGGACTCCGGAGGCAATGACCAGAGGAACACAAGGTGGGGTGCGTTTGTTGAGATGACTGCAGGGCTCGAGGGTGACGTAGAGGGTCCCGCCTCTCGCCCGTGTGCCGGCCTGGCTGAGGGCGATGACTTCGGCATGTGGGCCGCCCGCCTTGCGGTGGGCCCCCTGACCGACGATCCGGCCGCCGGCCACCACCACGGCGCCGACCATAGGATTCGGGCTGGTGGAACCCCGGCCCTTCGCCGCGAGGCGAAGCGCCAGGGTCATATAGTCACGATCGCGGGAAGACGACCTCACCGCTTCGTACGCTTGGGGCGACGGACCACGCGCTTGGCGACAAGTCGCTTCTTCGCCGGCGCAGGCGTCGCAGCCTTCTTGGCCGGCTTGGATTTCACGGCCTGCTTGATGCTCGATTGAACCTTCTTTGGCTTTGGCTTTGGCTTCGGCTTCGGCTTCGGCTTCGGCTTCGATTTCGCCTTTTCCGCCTCGGCCTCCGTCAGCGCCGACTGCGCCGCAGCCAATCGCGCAATGCCGACCCGGTAGGGTGAGCAACTCACATAGTCCAGGCCCAATTGATGACAGAATTCCACGGAGCTGGGATCGCCGCCATGCTCTCCGCAAATGCCCAACTTAATCGTCGGTCGGGTCTTGCGGCCACCGGCAATGGCCGTGCGCATGAGTGAGCCCACGCCTTCCCGGTCCAGCACCGCAAACGGATCGCTCTCGAGAATATTGGCCGTCTTATAGAAATCGATGAACTTCGCGGCATCATCGCGGGAGAACCCGAACGTGGTCTGCGTCAGATCGTTCGTCCCGAAGGAGAAGAACTCGGCCTCCTCCGCGATACGATCGGCGGTCACAGCGGCACGCGGCAACTCGATCATGGTACCGACCAGGTACGACAGCTTTACGCCGTATCGCTTCATCGTGTCCGTGGCCACTTCACGGACGAGATCCTTCTGCGCCTTCATCTCCGAGACCATACCGACCAACGGAATCATGATCTCCGGCACGATCTTCGTACCTTCTTTGGCCAGTTCACAGGCCGCTTCGATGATCGCGCGCGCCTGCATCTTGGTAATTTCCGGCATCGTAATCCCGAGACGGCATCCGCGCAGACCCAGCATGGGATTGAATTCGTGCAACTCTTCCACGCGAGCCAGCAACCGTTTCTTTTCCTCCAGCACCGTCGGCGCGCCACTCGTGAGTTCGAGCTGAGCGATTTCGACCATGAGATCTTCACGCTTCGGCAGGAATTCGTGCAGCGGCGGATCGAGCAGCCGGATCGTCACCGGAAACCCCTTCATCTCGCGATAGAGACCGATAAAATCCTGCTTCTGCAGCGGCAAGAGCTGATCCAGGTACATTTCCCGCTCTTCGCGTTTCCTGGCCAGAATCATCTTCTGCATGATCTGGATGCGGTCTTCGGCGAAAAACATATGTTCCGTCCGGCAGAGGCCGATGCCTTCAGCGCCGAAACTTCGCGCGATGCGGGCCTGATCCGGCACATCCGCATTCGCCCGGACCTTCAGCTTGCGCACACCGTCGGCCCACTTCAGCACCGACTCGAACATTTGGTATTTCTCGGACGCCGAGGCTTCCATTTTGCCCTGCAGCACTTGAATCACTTCCGATTCCACAACGGGAATGTCGCCGCCATACACGTTGCCGGTCGAGCCGTTGACCGACAGATATTCGCCCTCGCGAAACACCTGGGTTCCGATGCGCACCGATTGACTATCCAGCACCTCGATCGCTTCACAACCGGCCACGCAGACTTTCCCCATCTGCCGGGCCACAACGGCTGCGTGGGACGTCATGCCGCCGCGCGCCGTCAAAAAGCCCAACGCAGCGTTCATGCCGTGAATGTCGTCCGGGCTGGTCTCCTGCCGGACAAGGACCACGCGATCGCCCGAGGCTTTCATCTCCACCGCACGATCCGCCGTCAACGCAAGTTTTCCGGCGGCGGCGCCGGGACCGGCGGGCAACCCTTTGCCGAGTGGCGTGCAGCGTGATTCTTCCTTCGCGTCGAAAATCGGATAGAGATACTGCGCCAATTGATCGGGTCCGATGCGCTGGAGCGCCTCTTTTTTAGTAATGAGGCCTTCCTTCACCATATCCACCGCAATCCGGACAGCCGCCACACCCGTGCGTTTCCCGACGCGGGTCTGCAGCATATAGAGCTTGCCCTCCTGGATGGTGAACTCCAGGTCAAGCATGTCGCGGTAATGGCGCTCGAGCTTTTTGTAGGTCGTTTCGAGATCCTTGTAGGCTTGCGGCATGAACTTTTCGAGTTCGTTGACGGGCAGCGGCGTACGGATACCGGCCACCACATCCTCGCCCTGCGCGTTCGTCAGACACTCGCCGAAGAAGTTCCGCTGTCCGGTCGCGGGATCACGCGTAAACGCCACGCCGGTGCCGCTGGTTTCGCCCATGTTGCCGAACACCATGGCCACCACGTTGACCGCGGTACCCCAGGTTTCTGGAATATTGTAGAGCCGTCGATAGGTCACCGCCCGGGCTCCGTACCAGGAGGAAAACACGGCGTTGATCGCCATGCGCAGTTGCTCGAGCGGATCATCGGGGAAATCCCGTTTGGTCTCTTCCTTCACCAGCTCCTTAAAGCTGACGACGAGTTCACTGAGCGCCTTGGCATCGAGGTGCGTGTCCTGCGTGACACCGAGATCGCGTTTCTTATGTTTGAGGATGTCCTCGAAATGCTCGCGATTGACCCCCATCACGATGCTGCCGAACATGCCGATGAAACGGCGGTAGCTGTCCTGCGCAAACCGCTCGTTCTTCGTCTTGAGGGCCAGACCGTGCACGGTCTCGGTGGTCAGGCCGACGTTCAACACGGTATCCATCATGCCAGGCATCGACGCGCGGGCGCCTGAGCGCACGGAGACCAATAACGGATTGTCCGGATCGCCGAACCCGGCCTTCATCGACCGCTCGATCCGCTTGAGGGCATGCAGCGCTTCGTCCATCATGCCCGGAGGATAAGCCTTGCCGCGTTTGTAATATTCGACGCAGGCTTCGGTAGAGATCGTAAAACCGGGAGGAACGGACACTTTGAGGTTTGTCATCTCGGCCAGCCCGGCACCTTTGCCGCCGAGGAGTTCCTTCATGCTGCCGGTGCCTTCGGCTTTCCCATCTCCGAAATAATAGACGTATTTCTTGGCCACGCGACGCTCTCCTTGTGCTATGAGGTCAATGAGTCGGAACCGAATGGCGGGCGGCGGCTTCCAATCGCAGGCGATAGCGGTTCACAACGTGCCTGGTCACACGAATGCCGCACACGATGATCCCCACCACGAACGCGCCGACCGCAAAAAGCCGGTAGTCCACGAACGGTCCATAATCGAAATAAAACTTCCCGTCTGCGCCCTGCTTGAGTTGTGCGTCTTTTTGAAACGTATGGGTTTTCCCGGTCGGATCGGCAAGGTTGAGCCACTCCGAACAGAACTGCACCGGGTTCTCCGAACCGGGAACGTGCTGGTAGGCCAGCCGCAAGCAAATGTCTTGTCTGGAGTCATAGATATCCGGTGTCCGCACCAGCCGTTCGAAGTTGACGCCGGTCACCCAGATGCCGAAGAGGAACACCGCGTTGCACACCACCATCATGACGACGCTGATGCCGGACGCAAACCGCCGGACCTTGCTCGCCCTCAGTTGGGCCGCGGCACTCGCCTCGGGTGACTCAGGAAGGGTCTCTGACGTAGAGTCCACACGTTCACCATCCGCTACGTCCCTTGTACCATAATCTGGGAGAAATCAGCGAATGACATGAACAAATCATCGACGCTCTTCAACAGGGACAGCCGGTTTCCGCGCACCGCCGGATCGTCGGCGTTCACCATCACCGCGTTGAAAAAGTCGTCGATCGGACCCTTCATTCGAACCAACACATCGAGCGCCTGCCCGTACTGCCCGTCGCGCATCGCCGCCGCATACTCCTGCTGACTGCTCTGCACGGTCTGATGCAAGGCAGACTCCGCACCCTCCCGGAAGAGACCGGACTCGACCGGCTTGCGATCCCACTGTTCCTTCTCGGTCAACCGGTGAGCGCGTTTGAACCCCACGATCAGAGGGTCAAACTCCGCCCGCACGGTGATCTGCTGCAACGCCTTCATCCTATCGAAGAGGTCCGTCAGGTCGATGGCCTGGCGATCCGCCGACTTCAAGACGGCGTCCATCACATCGTCTCGCAACTGATGCGCGCTCTTGCCGTAGAAACGGACCCGCTCGAACAGAAAACCAATGACATCGGGAGCGCCTTTGCCCGACTGGGGCGCCGCCACCACATGCTGACCACTCAGCACGTCCTGCGCCGCCCGCACGGCTTGGGCGAGATCCAGCCGCAACTGCCCCTCGATCACAATACGCACAATGGCCGTGGCATGGCGTCTGAGGGCAAAGGGATCTTCGGACCCGCTCGGGACCAAGCCCACGAGGAAAAATCCCGCGATGCTGTCCAACCGGTCCGCCAAAGACAGCACTTTCCCCGCAAGCGATTCGGGCAACTCCCCTTCCATGGCGCGCGGCATGTACTGCTCACGGATCGCGGCGCTGACCACCGGGGATTCGCCGTCGTGTTTGGCATACTCCCCGCCCATTAGGCCCTGGAGGGTCGGAAACTCTCCGACGATGCCGGTCAACAGGTCGGCCTTGCTGAGTTCCGCCGCACGCCGGCTCTCCTGAACCAGTCGGTCATCGCCGAGTTGTCCGGCCACATGCGCAGCCATCGCAACGACACGCTGCGTTTTCTGATGCAGGCTGCCGAGCTTCTGGTGGAACGTTACCGCCAGCTGCTTCGGCACGCGATCGATCAACGAGGTCTTGCGATCTTCATCGAAGAAGAACTTGGCATCGGCCAACCGCGCCGCCAGGACCCGTTCGTTGCCTTCACGGATCAGCTGCATGTTCGACAATTTCATGTTCGTGACGGCAAGGAAGTTCGGCAGCAGCCCGCCCTTCTGGTCGACCAGTGAGAAATACCCCTGATGCTCCTTCATGGAGGTCATGAGAATTTCTTTCGGCAGCGAAAGATAATGCGGCTTGAAAGAACCCAGAATCGTCAGCGGAGACTCCACCATATATACGGCCTGCTCAAGCAAATCGTCGTCCTGGTGCAGATGGCCGCGAGCCGACTTGGCGAGCGAGGCCAGCTGGTCGAGGATCATGGCACGCCGTCGCTCCTGATCCACGATTACCCCGTGCCGTTCGGTCTCTTTCAGATAGTGCGCAATCGACGTCACCGCGAAGCCCTTCGGGCTGGACACCTTGGCACCCAGTACCCGATGGCCGTGACTCAGATTGCCGGCCTTGATCGTGGCAAAGTGAATCGGCAACACCTTCCCGCCGCACAACGCCACCAACCAGCGGACTGGTCTAGCGAAACGCACCCCGGTCTGGTTCCAATGCATGGCTTTCGGAAACGACAGTTTGCCCAGCAACTGCGGCAAAGCTTGCAGCAGGACCGCCGCCACCGGCTGTCCCTTTTCCTGCTTCACCGCAAAGAGATACTCGCCCTTGGGCGTCTGCCGCACTTGTAAGTCTTCAACCGGAATACCCTGTCCCGCGGCAAAACCGACGGCCGCTCGCGTGGGCTGCCCATTCTGATCAAACGCGACCGACTTGGAGGGCCCCATCGCTTCTTTGACCGCCGACGCCTGTTGCCGTGACAGGCCTTCGATCAACAGCACCAGTCGCCGCGGAGTGCCCATCGTACGGACGGTGCCATAGGTGAGGCGTAAGTCTTTCAACAGAGTCTCGGCCGATTGCTGCAGCACACGCATGGCCGGAGCGACAAACTGATAGGGTAATTCCTCTGTCCCGATTTCCAACAGGAGTTCGGTCGTCGCCGGAGCCTTGGGGGCTTTGGCAACCTTGGAGCGTGAGGCAGTTTTCGTCATGGTCTTTTTCGTCGGCATCGTCAGATACTGCCTGCGGATTACTTGGTTGGAACGGGTGAATGGGCGCCGGCGCGCTTGCCGGTCTCGGCCGATTGCTTAATCAAGGGATGTCCCATCGCTTCGCGATCGGCCAGATACGATTCCGCGCAACGACGGGCCAGCGCCCGCACACGAGCGATATAGGAGGTCCGTTCGGTGACACTGATCGCGCCTCGCGCGTCGAGCAAATTGAACATGTGCGATGTCTTGATGCAGTAGTCGTAGGCCGGCAGCGTCAGTTTCTTGTCCAGCAGCCGCTGGCACTCGCCTTCGAAGGCCTGGAAGGTGGCCATGAGCATGGGCACCTCTCCCTCCTCGAAGTTGTACCGCGAGAACTCGACCTCGCTGCGATGATGCACATCGCCGTAAGTCACGCCGTCAGTCCACTGAAGGTCGTAGACGTTATCCACCTGCTGCAAATACATCGCAATACGTTCGGTGCCATAGGTGATTTCGCCGGTAATCGGATTGAGCGGAATCCCGCCGATTTCCTGGAAGTACGTAAACTGCGTAATCTCCATGCCATCGAGCCGGACTTCCCATCCCAACCCCCAGGCGCCAAGCGTGGGGGACTCCCAGTCGTCCTGCACAAACCGGATGTCGTGTTTTTTGGGATCGATCCCCAGCTGTTTCAGACTCTCCAGATAGAGCCCCTGGATATTATCGGGGGCCGGTTTCAAGACCACCTGATACTGGTAGTAGTGCTGCATACGGTTGGGATTTTCGCCGTATCGACCGTCGGTCGGCCGGCGGCAGGCTTGCGGATAGGCGGCACGCCAGGGCTCCGGACCGAGCGAACGGAGAAACGTGGCGGGATGGAATGTGCCCGCGCCCATTTCCAAATCATAGGGTTGGTGGATGACACATCCACGGTCGGCCCAAAAACGATGGAGGGTCAAAATAAGGTCTTGGAAATTCACCGGGTATCCAGATCTAGCAGCAGGCTGCTGGTGGTGGCTGATGAAAATCAGGCTGAAGCTAGCAAGAACGGTTACAGGGTGTCAAGAAACAGAACCTCCGATTTCAATGGGTTGCATAATGGTCAATCGAACCGCTGGCTCGCTCGCCGAGGCCGATCACCAGGGACGATAGGTAAAGGGATTTGAATCTGTTTGGGGCTGAGGTATACTGACTTATGTCGTTCAACCTCCCGCTTAAAGCCATGAGCCTTCAAGAGAAGCTTGCTGCGATGGAGTCTCTGTGGGAAGACCTCGCCCGTACCCCAGAGGCTATTGAGTCTCCTGCCTGGCACAAGGACATCCTTGATGAACGCCGCCAGCGGCTCGCCGAGGGACAATCTCGATTCATTGATTGGGAGACAGCCAAAGCGGACATCCGAAACAAGCTCTCGTGAGAATCGAGCTTCTGGACGAAGCCCAGGATGATTTGATCCAGGGTTTCCACTTTTATGAAGGCCGGGAAGCCGGTCTTGGGACCTACTTCCTAGACTGCTTGTTCTCAGACATTGATTCCCTTCCCGTTTACGCCGGAATTCATCAAGTCATCTACGGTCATCGCCGTTGCCTCTCCAAGCGCTTCCCCTTTGCAATCTATTACAGTGTGGAGGGAAATACGGTGCTTCGTGTGCATGCCGTATTGGATTGCCGCAGGAATCCGTTATGGATCAGGAAACGGTTGAAGGGAGATGGTTAACCAGTCGTTCCAGCCGACCCCCTGAAGCGGCGGCTGAGCTGCGTCGTTGGGACTGATGAAGAAATCAGTTCTCTGCTCACTGACATGTCCGCGCGATTCTGGGTAGTCCGATTCCACGCCAACTCCGCGCTTCCCACCTCGTAAGATTCTGGTTCAATTGATCGGTCAGTGTACGCCGGGCTTCGACCGGGCGCCGCAGAAGATTCACCAATGTATTCTTGGATCGCTCCGACTCGCCTCGTGCTGCAACGATCGGCTGTTTTTCATCCTGGACTAAATGGCCAAGCCGAGAGACTTCGCCACAAGGCGCTTGAATCAGGATATCCGCAAGGTTTATTCTGCAAAATCTTGAGCAACTCACTAGACAACCACCTAGACCATGAAGTTCTCCAAGAAAAGTGAATATGGCCTCCGGGCCCTGATTGAACTCTGCGAGACGTATGGCGGTCGCGTCCTTCAGCGTCACGAAATCGCAGAGCGGCAGAATATTCCGGTGGAATTCCTGGAGCAGATTCTCCTCGCGTTGAAACGCGCCGGCTTGCTGGCCAGCCGTCGGGGCATCCGGGGCGGCTATTCCCTCATCAAGTCGCCCGAAGAAATCACGCTGGGTCAAGTGATCCGAATTCTGGATGGCCCCCTGGCTCCCATCAGCTGCGTCAGCAAGACCGCCTACCAAAAGTGCGCGGACTGCCCCTACGCGGCCAAACCCTCCTGCCCGCTCCAACAGGCCATGGGAGAAGTGCGGGATGCCATTGCAAACATTCTCGACCATTACACATTAAGCCGATTCGCCCATTCGCAATAGATCGAAGGAGCCGGAACCTACTATGACTCGTCAGACGCGTACCATGCTAAGCCTTGCAGTCGGCGCCTGGGTGACCCTGGTGATCGTGGCACTCACGCCGGTGCAGGCTGCCGAAACTCGCGACCTCATCCTGGCCGCCTACAGCGTGCCGAAGGAAGCCTATGAACGACACATCATCCCGGCCTTTCAACGACATTGGAAACAAAAAACCGGGCAGGACGTGCGCGTGCGCAGCTCCTATGGCGCATCGGGCGCCCAGGCCCGCGCGATCCTCGGAGGATTCGATGCCGATGTCGCCGTGCTCTCGGTGGAAGGCGACGTGGATCAGATCGTCAAAGCCGGGCTCATCACGCACGATTGGAGAAAGGCGCCCCACGGAGGCATGATCTCCGCATCGGTCGTGGCCCTCGGCGTACGCAAGGGCAATCCCAAAGGCATCAAGGGATGGGAGGATACCGCGCGCCCCGGCGTGGAGGTGCTCTACCCAAATCCAAAAACCTCCGGCGGCGCGATGTGGGATGTGATCGCAATTTATGGCGCCGGACTGAAACTGGCGGAGCAGCGCGCGGGTGGAAAGCCACTCGCCCCGGATGCGGCGGCCTCACAGGCTGTGGACTTACTCACCCGTGTCCAGCGCAACGTCAAGGTCATGGACAAGAGCGGCCGGGAATCGGTGACCACGTTCGAACGCGGCGTCGGCGATGTCATCGTGACCTACGAAAATGAATTGCTGCCGCGCGTGAAGAGCGGGCGGCCCTATGAAATCATCATACCGGACGAAACCGTGTGGATCGAAAACCCGGCTACCGTCGTCGACACCTATGCCGACCGCCATAAAACCAAGGATCTCGCAGACGCGTTCGTCGCGTTTCTCCACGGGCCGGAGGCGCAGGCCGCCTTTATTGAATTGGGCTTTCGCCCGTTGGACAAGAGTGCCGGGCCCCCGACCGCCTCGCTCCCGCAACCCGCACGACTCTTCACCATTGCAGAGCTGGGCGGCTGGGATCAGGTGAGCAACAAGCTGTTTGGGCCCCAGGGGCTCTGGACGAAGATCGTCGAACACGTGGCAACAAAGTAGCGCGCACAAGGATCGCATGACGTCACATCTCTTGCTCAGTCTCGCCTTGCGATCCGCCGCGGTCGGCTATGTGCTGATCCTGATCTTTCTCCCCCTCGCGGCGCTGGCGCATCAATCGTTCGCGGCCGGATGGGACCGGTTCATCCAGGATCTGTCGGCACCTCAAGCCGCCGCCGCCTTGTGGTTGACCGTGGAAACCGCCGCCATTGCGACTGCCATCAATGCCCTCTTCGGCACCCTGTCGGCACTGGTATTGGTGCGCTACGAATTCCCAGGCCGATGGCTCCTCAACGCGCTGGTGGATTTGCCCTTCGCCATACCGACGCTGGTGGCCGGCCTCATGATTGCCGCAATCTATGGCCCGACCAGCCTGCTGGGCACCTGGCTCCAACAGGGCGGGATGGCGGTGCTCTACAACCAGCCCGGCATCATCCTGGCCATGGTGTTTGTCACCATGCCATTCGTCATCCGCTCGCTCCAGCCGGTCTTGATGGGCCTCGAACGCGATCAGGAAGAAGCGGCCTTTACCCTGGGGGCCAGCCCCTGGACCACCTTCTGGAAGGTCACGGTCCCGTCGATCCTGCCCGGCCTGCTGACCGGTGTCTTCCTCACGTTCGTGCGAGCGCTCGGCGAATTTGGCTCCATCGTGATTGTGGCGGGCAATATTCCGATGAAGACGCAGGTGGCATCGGTGTATGTCTACGGAGAAATTGAGAGTTACAACCCCCAGGCGGCGACGTCCGTCTCCGTGTTGATTCTCCTGATTTCGTTTCTCGTGCTCTTGCTGTTGGAGCGGTTAACCCGGCGTCCGGGAGAACGGCTGCCGAGGTTGTTCCAATGGGCGCAGCGGAAGGATGGGCGTGGCTCTGATTCCGCAGTGCCGGCGGCAACCGTCTGAAACAATGGGGCCGGCAAGGCGTGAATCGGTGGTGATGGGAGTGTGTGCATGCGTTGGCTGTTGATCGGGATCGTCTGGCTCTATTTTCTCGGCCTGTTGGTCGGACCGATCCTCTACATGGCAAGCCAGAGCTTCAGCGAAGGCCTGACGGCATTCTGGACTGAAATTTCGAGGCCGGAAGCGTTGCACGGCTTCACCCTCACGGCAGAGATCACCCTGATCGTGTTGGTGCTGAACGTGATCTTCGGCACCATGACGGCGATGGTGCTGGCGAGGCAGAAGTTTTGGGGCCGCAGCCTGGTCAGCGGCGTCATCGACCTGCCGTTTGCAGTCTCCCCCGTCATTGCAGGCTTCATGCTGATTTTGCTGTTCGGCCCGGACACTGTGTTGGGCGCGTTTTTCGGCCAGGCACAGGTCAAGATCCTGTTTGCCCTGCCGGCCATGATTCTGGCGACGCTGTTCGTCACCTTTCCATTTATGGTGCGTGAGCTGACGCCGTTGCTGCAAACACTGGGCACGGAAGAAGAGGAAGCTGCGAGAACCTTGGGCGCCGGCGAATGGCAGGTGTTTCTCAAGGTTACCCTACCGGCCCTCCGATGGGGCCTGGTCTACGGAGCGACCCTGACGGTGGCCCGCGCCATCGGCGAATTCGGGGCCGTCCTCGTGGTCTCCGGGAATATTCTCCTCCTCACGCAAACCGCCACGTTGCACATCTATCAAAGCTACGTCGATTTCAACTATGTGGCGGCCAACGCCGTTGCGCTGACGCTGTTGGCGGTCTCCTTTGCCATCTTGATCGTGCTGGAGATCGCCAAGGCGCGCGCGGACACGACGGTAGCGGAAGCGGGAGCGCAGTAAGCCAGTGAAGATTGAAGTACGCGGACTCACGAAGACGTTCGGTTCGGCCACGGCAGTAGGGGGAGTCTCATTCGTCGTCAACGAAGGAGAACTACTCGGCCTCCTGGGCCCGAGCGGCAGCGGCAAAACAACCGTGCTGCGATTGATCGCCGGCCTGGAGGCGCCGACCGCCGGCGATATCTTCATCGACGGCAAGCGGGTAAACGACCTGACCGTGCAGGAACGCAATATCGGCTTCGTCTTCCAACATTACGCCCTGTTCAAACACCTCACCGTCTTCGACAACATCGCCTTCGGTCTCAAGGTCAAGAAGTGGACCCGGCGGGACAGCGAGCAGCGCGTCACGGAACTGCTCGCACTCATGAGCCTCGAAGGACTGGGGGGACGCTACCCGCACCAATTGTCCGGCGGACAACGGCAACGTGTCGCCATCGCCCGCGCCTTGGCCCCGCGTCCGTCGGTCTTGCTGATGGACGAGCCGTTCGGCGCCGTCGATGCGAAGGTGCGGCAGGAATTGCGCGAGTGGCTGATCCGCCTGCATACGGATCTGAACGTCACCAGTCTGTTTGTCACGCACGATCAGGAAGAAGCGATGGAAGTGTCCGGCCGCATCATCGTCTTCTCGAAGGGCAAGCTAGAGCAAGCCGGCTCTCCCGCCGATGTCTATGAAGAACCGGCGACCGAGTTCGTGGCGCGATTCATCGGTTCGATGAATATTGTGGCCGGCGTCGTGCGGCGCGGGCAGGTGCAGGTTGGGTCGCTCGAATTTCCCGCCTCCGGCTTTTCTGAGGGGCAGACACTGCAAGTGGGGTTTCGTCCCTACTACGTCAAGGTGGCGGAAGATCCCGCGCGTTATCGCCAGCAGGCGAAACTCCGACACATCTATTTCCTCGGCGTGGCCTACCGGCTCGAAATTGAAACCCCGGATGGACTCATCCTACGCTCCCGCATGAACAAAGAAGAATTCCGGCGCTGCCACTTCACCGTGGGCCAGGCCGTGTCCTTCGCCGTCACCCATTTCCGCATTCTTCCTCAAGAGGGTACGGCCGCATCTCTGGGAGCAGAGGGCGGAAAACCGATCACCGGTCCCCTGACGCCGTAGCACCACCCCAATTACCTGCCCGCGCGAACACCTGACCATCAAACCATGAGCGGATGTGGGCCCTGCGCCCATTGCTATGTTCGATTGCAAGACCTGACCCAATTTTGTCCGAATGGTGCGAATCAATCAGTTTTGCAGAGTGGATTTAGTATCCATGTGGGTAAATCCTGGCCACCAAGCCCTATTAATGTCCAAGGAACTGGAAAATAGATTAGAGGTGCTAGATGACTTTAGAAAGACTACTGCAAGATATTGCAATGGGCGCATTTATGATTTTTGTAGGCATTGTATGGATTCATGCAACACGGCAGAGATGGCGTATAGCCGATCCGCCTGAGTCCTGGTGGTGGTTTGATTCGCAAGCCATGCTTAAGAAATTATTCGGTAATCGGGTTGCAATAGCCTTGTCCTATCTCACAGGCGGCGCAGCTATAACAATTGGATTTTTTATATTGAGCCTCAGATTAATAACACTGTGTCAAAGGTTGGGCTACTGCTCCCACGCAGGTTAATAATGCGCCGTATGCCATGACCTTCCCCCGATTTCACAGACACCTTCCTAAGTGGGAGAATGCTGAAATCGGAGGACCACATGAGCACGAAGACCCGACGATCGTATACGGAGACGTTTAAAGAAGAGGCGGTGCGCCTGGTTCGCGAATCAGGACAGCCTGTGCCCCACGTGGCAAGGGATCTGGGGATTGTCGAGCACCTGCTCTACCGCTAGCGAGCGGAGCAGCAACACGTGGCGGGGCAAGGCCAGACTGTAGTGCTCCCCTGAAATCAAGCCACCTGCGTTGATTGTTGCGCCCGATATTGGACCGGGCTTCGATACCCCAGCGCCTGATGCGGCCGCTCGTGGTTGTACCACTGGACCCAGTCCCGAATGATCCGCCGCGCCTCATCAAAGGTCTGGAACGTGTGTTGCCAGACACACTCCTCTTTCAGGCTCCGAAAGAACCGTTCGATCATTCTATTTTGCTCCGGCGTATAGGGCGTGAGGTGGTCTCAATTTCAAGGGGAGCAAGATACGCCTTCCGCAACAAGGCTGGGGGCTCCATTCCGGCATAGTGCCTGCTCGTGAGGAACAGATTCGGCACTCAAGCCCTCATTCCATAGACGTTCTCCTGCTGTTCAGTGCCCGGTCGAGGTTGTAGGCGGAATTAATCAACCCAAGATGCGAAAAGGCCTGAGGAAAGTTGCCCAACGGCTCACCAGTGACGGACAGCTCTTCCGTATACAATCCGAGGTGGTTGGCATAGCTTAATATTTTCTCAAACATCAGCCTGGCCTCCTCCAGTCGGCCGAGCTTTGTTAAGGCATCGACCAGCCAAAATGAGCAGAGCGTAAACGTCCCCTCCTCGCCCGGCAGCCCGTCCGAGGCCACACCGGAGTACTGGTAGCGAAAGACCAGACTGTCCGAAGCCAAGTCCTCCATAATACGGTTGACGGTCGCGTTCATCCTCTGGTCTGTGGGTGAAAGAAAAAATACCGTCGACATCAGTAATGCGCTGGCATCCACCACAGAACTCTCATAACTTTGCACAAACGATCCGATCTCTTCATTCCAGCCTCGGCGCATGACCTCGCGATAGATACAATCCCGTGTCTCCATCCACTTGATTCGATCGGCCGGAAAACCGCGCTTATCAGCCATCCGAATGCCACGATCCAGCGCAACCCAGCACATCATTTTGGAGTAGACAAAGTGCCGGGGGCCTCCACGTACTTCCCAGATACCTTCATCCGGCTGGTCCCAGTGGGTGCAGACAAAATCCAACAATCGCGACACATTGAGCCAACTGTCATACCCGATCGGCGAGCCATACTTGTTGTAGAGATACACCGCGTCCATCAATGCCCCGTACAGATCCCATTGCCGTTGAGCTGATGCGGCATTCCCGATCCGTACCGGCTTCGAGTTTCGATACCCCTCCCACTCGGCCAGGATCTCCTCGGCTCCGAGAGAACTTCCATCAATGCGGTACACCGGTTGGAGTGACCCGTCGGGCTCTAACTCGTGATAACGGGCGTCCAACCATCCCATGAATCGCCCCGCTTCCATTGTAAAACCCAATTTAAGCAAGGCATGGACGGTAAAGGCCGCATCACGGATCCAGGTAAACCGATAATCCCAGTTTCGGACGCCGCCAATTTCTTCCGGGAGGCTGGTGGTCGGCGCCGCCACGATGGCGCCGGTCGGAGCATAGGTGAGCAGCTTGAGAATCAACGCCGATCGCTCAACCATTTCCCGCCATCGTCCGGTGTACTGGCACTGGGACAGCCACTTCCGCCAAAACCTCAGGGTATCCTGCATCAGCGCTTCTCCCGAGGGTAAGTCAGCCGTCATGTCGAGCAGGGCCGCCTCCTCCGAGGCTTCAAGGTAAAACGCGACGGTCTCGCCGGCAGCGACGACGAACTCCGCCGTCACCGCCCCCTCGATCACCGTGAGCGGAATCGGGCTTCTCAACGTAAGCGTCATGGCGTCAGACTGAAACATGGCTCCGGTGGAACGCACCACCACCCGATGCTGGTCTCGACCGTAATTGAATGCCGGTGAGCAGTGCAGACGAAAGCGAATCTGTCCTCGTACGACCGAGACGAGGCGGACAATTTGTTGTCGTGCGGGATGCTTTCCCCGTTCGTCAGATTCAATGGGCATGAAATCAGTGACTTCTCCCACTCCGGTACGATGCAAAAACCTGGTCAGTAAGACATTGGTTTCGGGAAGATACAGTTGCTGTCTTTTTCCGTCATCACACGGAGCGATTTGGAAATACCCGCCGCGTCGATCGAGGAGTGCGCCAAACACGCTGGGGGAGTCAAAACGAGGCAAACAACACCAATCGATGGAGCCATCCTTGCCCACTAACGCGACGGTATGCAGATCCCCGATCACGCCATAATCTCCGATGCCATTACCATTCATACGGGTTCCAGGCCTCCTTCCTCTGGTCTTACCACGTCAGAGCGAACACCGGCTTGCCTCTCACATCATCATCTGAGACTGCGGTCAGTGACATTGTTAACCTTTTCCCGCCATTGTAGTCGATGCCCAGAACGCCTTGTGCGTGAGGTGGCCACTGTCGTCGCACTGACAGGCAACGTTCGCATCGGCCGTGAGTTAGTTCCCGGCATTGACGACGCTGCCATTGGTCGTTCTGTTGCCCACTGGATCATAGGCGAAGGCTTGCGGGTCGAGCAGCAATGGGTGACTCGCAGAGGTCGTGCGGTCCAGCTGATCGTAGCCGAAGGCCTGATTCCCTCTGCGATCCGTCAGACTTGTCCGATTGCCGACAGGGTTATAGACATAATCGGCTTTGTTGATGGGCATGCTGGTGGCCGTGAGTTCATGCAGGATGTTCGTGACCTGGGTGGCGGGATCATCTCTCGTCATCGAATGGTGTAAGAAGGCTCTGAGCCTCACTATCGCGCAAGAACCGCGAAAACACTTCTAACCCGGATAAGAACCCTGAACAATCTATCTCAAAGATCCGCTCTACTCGAACAAATCCCCAATGAATCTCGTGGCGAGATGGTTCACCGACATAATATCTGTGTTCTTTAGACCTTCCAATTTCTTCGGCCTTACTCATCGCTGCTGAAGCGTCAGGGGCATCTATTAGGACAATTGATTCTTCCCAGAACGGTTCAATCGGTGGAGTAATAATGTGCACTCCCTTCATAAACACGCAAGCTGAATACCACATTGTCTAATCTCACTTCTTAAATCGATTATCAGTCAAGAGTTTACTGGCTTTCCGTGCGGCTACATCACCCTTCTTGGCAAGCTCAAATATTTCTTCGAGCGTTTTCTTTCTAAGCTCCTCCGGAAACTCTGACCTGATTGATCCTTTGCATTCTTTGACGATTATTTTCTCAGCTTCTGTCGTAAGTCTTTCGATTGCCCTCTTCGCAGCTTCTCTAGCTCCGGGTGACGCCGTGTCCCCTCCAACTTCAATCACCTCCTGCAGTTCTTTTGTATTTCCTCTCGCAATGGCATTCCTGATCGCAGCGTCGACTGTGGTTTCGATTAGACCCAGTGGATCTAAGAGGTTCATAGGGTTATTCCGAGTGTAAGGATAGAGATTCGAACTATTTAGTACCCCGATCGAATCCTTCTGCAAGAACCTTCCCGTCGTCGCATCATAGTACCGCGCCCGGTAGTAATACAGTCCCGTCTCTGAATCCAACTCCCGCCCGGTATACGTATAGGGTTGGTCCGCCGCACCAGGCGAGTCGAGCAGCAGCGGGTGACTCGCAGAGGTCGTGCGGTCCAGCTGATCATACCCGAAGGCCTGATGACCTCTTCTGTCCGTCAGACTCGTGCGATTGCCGACAAGGTTGTAGACATAGTCCGCCTTGTTGATCTGGGTGCTGGTGGACGTGAATTGATGCAAAATATTGGTCACCTGACTGGCGGGATCGTAGGCAGGAGTTCATTGCAGCCTTGGTAAAACGACACCATATCTATAACCCCCAAAGCGCCTCAAAGATGTGCTTAAGCCACTCTCTGAAACTTAGTGATTTTGATTCTCCTCGTTGAATTCTAGAAACTACGAGCCAGGTGGCATAAAGCAAAATGGCAAGCGCCGCTACTACCTCCACAAGGATCACAATAACATCCATCATTTGTTACCCGTCGGTGGTCGAGAAGACTTAAAGTATCCCCGCTCTGAGAAGAATCTCCATCAACCTTGGCTCTTAATATAGTCCCACGGCCCATTGGCCATCTGGGCCGGCACAATTGGTACCGCCAGGACGTGCGTGATAGAGATTTTTCCAGGTTGCTTGTGAGCAATCTGCACAAATTGACTCTTGCCACTGCTGAAGCGCTCTGTCCGCTACTGCTCTCGCAGATTTTATGTTCCATGTTCCCCAAAGATAGGGCGCTCTAGGCGGAGCGTGCACCAACTCCAGTAGTTCCCGCTGGTAAAATGCCAGCAGTGACCAAAATCTTGGCAACGCCAGAGGCTGCTGAAATCCCTGCAATCCTAGCGTTGAGAAGTACACTCGCTCCTTTGACCGGATTGAACAACCCTAATGGATCAATGCCATTAATTGGGTCTCCATCTGTATAAGCATATAGATTTACATCCCCAACATAAGGAACCAATTGGATCCTTTTGCACAAACCTCCCCGTCACCGCGTCATAATACCTCGCCCGGTAGTAATACAGTCCTGTCTCTTGATCCAACTCCCGTCTCGCATACGTATACGACTGCTCATCGCACCGGGTGAGTCGAGAGTATTCCCCTACGCATCGTACGTAACCGAGTAGAGTTCCCCGTCGTCAGCAGCGTCTTTCTCGTCAGATTGCCATTGTCGTCATATTGATACGCAAAGTTCGCATCCGCGGTGAGTTGATTGGGTTCACGACTCACCCGCCGGTCGTTCTGCTCCCCACCGCATCATAGGCAAAGGCCTGTGGATCCAGCAGCAAGGGATGCCTGGCGCTGGTTCCGCAACCCAGTACACTGAGCATTTCACTGCAAGGTGAACGGGCCATAGGGCGAAGTCTACTCATCACTTTGTTTGACTACAAGACTGATCCGCCCGTCAGTGAAATATCGATTAGATATTCCTCGGCAGATATTCCCAAGAAGGCCTCGGCAGGAATCAGTTTCTGGATGACCGCTTTCGTCGCGGAGGTTGGTCTATTCCTTGTGAGCATGGTTTCAGCTGCTGAGAGGGGCCTGCATGCTCTGGCCAATTCAGCGAGACCATCACGGGATCTCTGGAACGCGCAAGTCGACCGTGCGCGTTCAGCACACGGCAGTGTGCGATCGTCGCCCGGCGAGAGAAAAGATGAGCGATTACGCACAGTGCGCTCATTGCTATTCCGCTTCAGTGAGGGTGTGGCAGCGCGGTGAGGAATACGTAGGTGGGTCCTCTCTAGAGAGGCCAGCAGTCCAGCCGCTGCATAGTTCGCAGGAGGGTTGTGCCATGTACCGACATGGGTCGAACGGAAATCGTTGCGGGCAAGGATGTTGCTTGAACCGAACTCATAAGACCTTGCTCATCGCAAGGCATGTGGACAACAGATGCCTCCTGAGACAGCCTCGTTGCGCCCTGCGCTGCTTGGAATTGAGACCACCTTCTAAGACCGGGTCCCAAGAGGACTGAGGAGGTGGGGCGATGACCGCAGGTGCAATCGACCCCATTGAACACTGGACGACCGTACGACCGATTGCGTTGGTGGTGAAGATGGTGACGGGGCTTCTGCGACGGGCGCTTCGCGACGCACAGCGAGACAGACGCCGCCGCCAACCTAGCGGCCAAGAATAGGATCGATTCCCGACGATGATGGAAGGGCCATGACGCATCATCGATGCGGTTGGGGACTCCTCGCGTGCGTGGCGCTCGTGCTCCTGCATGAAGACGCATGGGCGGAGAGCTCCGCCGTGCCGAACACTCCTGGGGCCACGGATACCGAGCCATCGGCGGATATCGAGCCATCAGCGGTTGCGCCCGTGGCTGCGACCGAGGAACTGATTGCGGGGCGAGGATTCCAGAAGTTTCAGTACAAAGGTGTCTCTTTTTCGCCTGGCGGGTTTTTCGATGCCACCGCGGTGATCCGTTCTGCCAACGAGAATGCCGACGTGCAAAGTACGTTCGGCAACATTCCACTGCAGGGGTCGGCCAACAGTCATCTGCAGGAATTTCGAGGTACGGCTCGTGGCTCACGGCTGAACCTGTTGGGGGAAGGACACTATCGGAACACCGCCATTACCGGCTATGTCGAAGTCGACTTTCTCGGCAGCTCCACCTCCGGGAACGAGCTGGAGACCAATAGTTGGAATGCTCGATTACGACAACTGTGGAGCACGATCGAGCTTTCCAATGGCACCTCGTTCTTAATCGGTCAAGGCTGGTCGTTGCTCACCACCCATCGTATCGGGCTCAAAGCACGAAACGAGTTTATTCCGCTGAGTACTGATCTCCAGGGCGTGGTCGGATTCAACTGGGCGCGGCAATGGCAACTGCGTGTTACGAAAACCCTCGGGCCCACCCTTCAAATGGCAGTGGCGATTGAAAACCCTGAAACCAGTGTGAGCGGAGTCATCCAGCCGAGTGGAGTGCAGGGGTTCAACACCTCGCCCAATGCCCAGAGCCCATCTAACTTCTTCACCACGAGTACCACATCCGGCGCTAATGGGGTTTCGACCGATCTTGCGCCGGATATTATCGGGAAGCTCGTGTGGGAACCCGGCTATGGGCATTGGGAATTGAAAGGGCTGATGAGATTTTTTCGGGATCGATTAAATGCGCATAACCATGTGGCGGTCGGAGGCGGAGTCGGACTCGCAGCGGTGCTTCCGTTGACATCGACGGTGAATCTCATCGCTGAAGGTCTTGTGGGGCAAGGGATTGGACGCTATGCCTCCACGATCGGCGCCGATCTGGTCGCAAGCCCGTCAGGCAAGGTTGTTCCCATTGCGGCGTTTCATTTCATGGGAGGACTCGAATGGCATCCGACCAAGGAATGGGATCTCTATGCGTATTACGGGATCGAACAGTATGCGAGAACTTCGTATGCGGGAACACCGATTGGCTACGGGTCTCCCTTGGCCGACCTCAGTGGCTGTGCCATAGAAAATCCAGGCCCTCTGCCGTGCCAGGCGGCCAATGCGACCATCACCCAGGTTCAGCCGGGGCTCTGGTATCGGGTGATCACCTCCGATGTGGGGAGCGTCGCACTTGGACTGTCCTATTCCTACACACACCGCAGCGTGTGGTCGGATTTACAAGGTGTTCAGCCGTGGGGGGAAAACCATATGGTCATGACGACGATTCGTTATTATCTCCCATGAGTGCTCTCCCATTACCGGTCCCAACCTGCACCGACAAACACGTGTGATTGTGCGTTCCAGATTAAGATGTATCGGTGAAGCAGCCTGACGACCCGCACCGACACTCGGTCCCGGGCGTCCATCGGGAGACCATTACAGGCCGCGTCAGCCGACGTCGTCTCTCACGTGTTGAATCGTGTACCTCTCTGAGAGCTGGTGAACAGTCATGGGATCTGATGCGCACATCCCGTTTAGTTGCAGCCTTCGCGCTTCCCGGATCGAATAATCCCGTCCACATCGGCGAGGAACAGCAGGCGGCAATCTACGCCCCCGTAAAGCGGCAGTGTGTTGTACGTTTCCGCCAACCCCGACATACTGGGTACCGTCATATCCCAGACCAGTTCTTCCGCCCCGTCACCGGCTTCTTTATTAAACTGAGGCGGGCCAAGCTCCAGAATCAGATCCGGCTTGGACTTTCCAATCCACCGCTCAATGACGCTGTCCCATGTTTGGTAGACCCCGGTTAACTCCGGGTCGCCAGCCGCGACACAGCCCCAGGTGGGAAGCAGCAATAACACCATCGCCGGGACGAACCATGCTCTGCAGGCTGAGTAACCGTTCACTGCATTCCCCCTTACTTCCCACAATTAGCACAATTAGCGTCAGGTCTTCCAATCACACATATGCCATTTTGCACACCAACCATCCGACGTTCACTGGCAGATTCTATAGGTTTTGCCGAAGGAAGGAATCAATCAGCCCGGCAGCTCCCGGCTATCGCGTTGGAACGATGCGTCCCTGCGATGCCATCACCGGACCTCTCGTTCTGAGTAGACGCGATACCCGCACAGGCGCGCGAACAACATACGGCCACAGACGTCAACCCACCCTATCTTGACGCAGCTGTGACACACACCCCCTCCCTTCCGATGAGGTACGTATGCGGCGTTTACCTTTTCCCCGGATTGCCGTCTGACTTCATGACAGGTTGATTGGAGCGCGCCATCGGAGGAGAGAGCCGACAGGCCACCCTTCAAAAACAACCACGCAGCTCACCCATCGCGACACTCTCTCACAGAAGGAGGAACCATGATACATCACACTCTATTGAAAGTCGGACTGATCGCCAGCCTGATTGTAGCCGTCACGGCGCCGGCGGTGATCCCGTCGATCGCACTCGCACAACTCGACATTCGGCAGGAAGATCGTCGCGCCGACCGGCAGCAAGACCGGCAGAATGATCGCCGTGAAGACCGACAGCAGGATCGCCGGTCAGATCGGCAACAGGATCGGCAAATGGATCGACAACAGGATCGCCGGGCGGATCATCAACTGGACCGGCAGCATGTTCGTCAAGAAGACCGCCGCGCCGATCGCGGAGGCCGCTTCCGCTAAAGCTCTCCTCGCAGATACACGGCGTCAGGGCCTATACCCTGACGCCGTTTCCTTATGCCCACTCACACTCACGGCCAACTCACTCGACCGGACCCTCCCAGGCGAGTGGGTATGCTCGCCGGCTGAACAACACCCACAGTGCCGAAAACAAGAAGGGCCACTCCGTTTGGAGCAGCCCTTGGCGCAACCCATTCCTTATGTCGTATCGTCCGGATGATGCATGAATACCGGCGCGAGGCCTTCGAGACGGAAGCCCGCCAAGGCTTTTCGCACCTCAGGTCAACGCAGATGCACTGGCAGTCCGTTGAGGAGGCCGAGCGAGAACCGCCTCGCCGGACGGGCGGATCGGGCACCGGAGTCGGGCTTCTTCATGAAGAGTCCGGGCTAGTGATCCCGTCCGCCGTGGCCGCCGCTACTCCGCTCAGAACGGCCGCCGCGGTCTCCGCCTCCGCCCCCTCGATCCTCTCTCACACGCTCACCATGATCGGCATTTCCTCCGCGGTCACCACGCTCCCTTCCGCCGGCATCACCATGCTCGCCTCGAAACAGTCGATCTCCCCGTTCGCCACGACGCACCTGCTCCCGCAGAGACTGCATGTTGACTCGACCTTCTCGAAACTCCCCTCCGCGCCGCTTGACCTCACGGCTCAGATCCAGCAGCTCCGACGGTTTGTACCCTTGACGCATGCCTTCGCCGACTAACGCGGCGCCCTCCTTGGAAGCGATCTTTCCCTCCTTCATCACGGCCAGACCTTTGGCTCCCGCCGCCAGGGTCTCTTGCGTCACCTGCTGCTTCCCATCCTGCGACAAACGCGTGAGTTCCCGCACTTCTTCGGCTGTGGCGCCGCGAGAGAAGGCTTCCGCCAGGGTCTCGACGGCAGCCCGGCGATTCCCTTCGGCCACACCGCGTGTGCCGGCCTCTCGCAGCACCTCCTGCGCCGACTCAAAATGCCCGACCATTTGCCGCAAGACCGGATCGATGCGCTTAGGGTCGACCCCTTTTGCCAGGCCTTCCTTCACTTTATTCGCTAGCGGCTCGGTGGGAAGGCCTCGCGCTCCCGCACTGTCGACCTGTTCGAGCAACGGGCTGACCGCTTCGACTGCGAACCCACGCGCCGACCGCAGTCGCGCGATTTCATCACGGTCCTGCAAAGAGATCGACTCCGCCCAAACCGGATCGACTGCGCTCAGACACACTGCCGCCAGAATAACGCCCTTGATCGGGATTCGCATCAGACCATCCCTATGGGACTATCACCACACCGTTGGTATTCCCAAACCCGTCCGTCACAAAATCCGCCGCCATCGGCGGCACCACCCATGTCTCACCATCGACGACATACATAAACACATGTTCGCCACCCTCGAGAGGCACGACCGCCGACCAAGATCCGTTCGACCCCACTCGAGTCATGACGTGCGCCGTCGTCGACCAACCGTTGAACGAGCCCACGACCGCGACCGACTTCGCCGCCGGCACCGACACCGAAAACCGCACGCCGCCCGACACGGGTGTGGGAGCCTCCGGCACCTGCCTGACCGCACAGGCGACCAGCCAACTCATGCCCACCACACTCGCCAGGATTCGCATCACGCTTCGCATCGTGCGAAGAGTACCGAAGCATCAGGAGTGATGCAACCCTCGGAGACGGCTTCCTAGAGTGTCGTGCCGACCTCCAACACCGCGTTCTGTGATCCAAACCCGTCCCCCGTATCTTCGGTTGCCAACGGGTCGGCCAACCATTGCTTTCCATCGATCACGAACATGTACTGATACCGTCCCGGCTTCAATCGAATCGTCGTCGTCCAGACTCCGGCGTCCGACCGTTCCATACGCGTGTGACTCGGGTTCCAGCCGTTGAAATCCCCGGCGACCGAGACGGATTTGGCGTCGGGCTGCACCAACACCAGCCGTACATACGTAGTCGGAGCCGGTGCCTGCTCAAGCGACACCATCTGAGCCGGCGGGCGACTGAGCGGCACCTCCACGATCTGCGCGGGTACCAGTCGCAACAACCCCGCTACGGCCAGGATCGCCACGGAGGCCACGGCCATCGCGCCGCCCAGATTCCATTGCAACGTCCGAGGAGCGGTCAGCCACCCCACGAATCGGTCGAGGATACTCTTCGAGTCTGGCTCAAGGGCCGCCAACACACGCGCCCTAAAGTGCGGCGACGGGGCGATCCGTGGGAGGCGTCCGGCCTCCGCAACCACCACCTCTAAGTTCAGCCACTCGCGACGTAATCCCGGATCGGCATCCACCTGCTGCAGGAACTGCACGCGCTCCTCCGGCGTCAGGTCCTGATCGAGAAACCGCTGAATCAAGAGATCCTGGGCATCCATGCATTACCTCGACAGCGACGACCGAAGGTCATTCCACTCCGACAACTCACGGCTCAACTGGACGCGCCCTTTATAGACACGCATTTTTAAGGTATCGGCATTCACGCCGAGCAACGCCTGCATGTCCTCGTAACTCAGTCCTTCGACATGCTTCAACACAAACGCCTCTCGATAAAGCGGAGGAAGGCGCTGGATGGCTCCGTCCAACTGTTGCGCGACCTGCTGCTGAGACAGCAGCCGTTCCGGCGTATGCGTCTCGACCACCTGAGCCACGACGGCCTCGTGATCATCCAGGTCCACGGACGCCGGGTGTTTGGCCCGCAGCCAATCCTTACACTTGTTCGCGGCAATTCGATACAGCCAGGTCGAAAACTTCGAATCGGCGCGAAACGTCGGCAGGGCCTTGAACGCCGCCAGGAACGCATCTTGAGCCAGATCCTCCGCATCGGCGCGATTCCCCACCATCCGAGAGGCCAGATTGACGATCACCCCGGCATATCGGTCGACCAGTTGGCCGAAGGCCTCATGATCCTGCTGCTGACTGCGAGCGATGAGCTTCGCCTCATCGCCTCCCGCCTGTGGCTCAACCGGCATATCCACCGTTTCATGCCAACTCGGCCGCCACCCCTGAGTCGTGTGACCCACGCCGACGAGCTGCCGAGCACATTCGTACACAGACACCAACTCCGCTCAAAAGCGGTAACTGGCGCCGACGGAAAATGCATAGTCCGGAGCTCCATTGGAGACACCGACAGTCACACCGCTGTTCAATCGCCAAGCGGAAGACACCGTGTAGTTCATCGCAAAGAAAACGTCGCGCGCATTTACAAACCCCGGCACAATGGCGCGATACTCCTCGAAATACACGCTAGCCAGAAGATCCCTGGTCACGAAGTATCCCGCGCCCACATCGTACCAATGCTGATTTTGGAATGGGAGGCCGTCGGCCTCGCCGATGATGTTGTATCCGGCATCCAGAAATCCGATCCAGTTCTCCCCGAACATCTTGGACATTTCGACGCCGAGCCCGTAGTCCAACGCGCCGGTTCCCAGCCCGAGTTGCGCATTGGCGGTCGGCAGCTTAATCCGGGCCGTCAGCGCGATGAGCGGGACGGCATCCCTCTCCTCCACCACATAATAGCGGCCTTTCAAGATGATGTCGCCCAGGCCGACCGTCGTCACCTTCTGGCCCGGCACCCGAGTGGTCAAACCGCAGCCCCGGTCCTTCCCTGATCCCGATTGCCCTTTGCCACTGCATCCGCCGTCGTCATCGGAGCCACTTCCGCTCGACCCGCTTGTTGACCCGTCATCCACCCGCGTGGCCGATCCACCGACGATCGTCGTCCGACCATCGGAGTTCGACATGACGAACGGCACAATGACCGTGATATCGCCATCCCTAAAGAGCCGGCGCATGGACAAGGGCGCATAAAAAAAACTGCTGGTCGAGCTGGTGCCGAAATTGCCGCTGGAATAACTCGGCGTGAATCCGATCTGCCAGTTCCGATCGGGCGGCGGAGGCCCCGGATCTGTCTTCTCTGCCGCGAATCCGATCGTCGCGGGTCCCAGGAGGCACAGAGCGACCCCCACCACTCGACTGCGCCACCAACCCATCCCGAGGCCTCCACTTTCTGCCGACGGCATACGCCGGCCTCTGTCGAATTACGTATCCTCGCAGGGGTACGAGTGCCGCAACCTACCCGATCCCCTCTCATTCGTTCAAGCAGTCGACCAATACGGACCATGCGTCATGCGATGCGACCGACGCGCCCGCACCACCCCACACTCGGTCCGTTGACGAGATGACCGGTCTGCTCAGAGAACGGGCGCTAGTTCCGTCTCGACCGTTCCGGGCGTTCCGGACGGCTGGAATGGTCCGGCGGCTCGAATCGCTCCATACGATTCCCATGGTCCGATTGAACCGCACGGGCATTGTCACGCCCTCGCCGGCCATGGTCATCGGCCACGTGGTCGGCCCGATCAAGCCCCCGAAGCTCGCCACCGCTATTGGCCCAACGATCCTCTCGACGATCCAACCGCTCGTCTTCCTGACGATTGTCACGTCGGTCGAGCCGACGATCCTCTCGGCGATCTTCCTGCCTCACATCTCCGATCTGCGTCACCCTTGGATCATCTCCCCCCCGCCGGCCATGATGGCCGCCGGCCCTCGATCCGCTGTTGAACGACCCTGGGCCGCGATTCGACGAACCAGTCTCCTGGCGGTCGCCGCTATGCCGATCGTCGTATCCATCATCGCCCCGCAGCGAACGATCCCGGAAATGCCGGTCTTCAAGGACCGGCCCCTGCCGCTCCGATGCCAACCGCGAACGCAAGGTCGTGTCGACTATCTCGCTCCCCGCTCGGGTCTGTCCCGCCTCCATCACCGACGCCTGAGCTGTTCCACCCGCAGCCATCCCTACCACTATCGCTACCCGAACCATCTGTGTTGCGCTGGTCATAATTTACTCCTGGGCACTGATGTGGCCGCCTCTTCATACCTCGCGGAAAAACGCGCTTACAACGTGTGCCCCCCTGCAGACGCCTCGTGCATCGCCCCAGTAGGCTTCGGCCCCTCGGGCAAGAGGTCCGCCGCCCACGAAATGCGCGACGGGCACCATTGCCAGACACCTAGGGTCACAATCCGAGTGAGACCCGCCGGAATACAGGCCGCTCGGCTGACCGAAACCTCTCGATTGACCACCCGGGTGCTGTCACCGCACCGGCCGAGGTAGGGCTCGCTGCTGACCTTGTTGAGATCAAAATGCGGCACAAAAAAGGCCACCACCGGAACCGGCAGGATCGCGATCGACGAGTTATCCGCCCATTCGCTGCCTGCGCAGTGTCGCTCAGTCGCCACAGGCCGCTTCATCTCGTCGTGAATCAACGTCGTCGTACAGCCTGACAATCCCAGGACCAGGGCCAACAACAGCGACATGGTTTTTGATTGTGGCATCGGCTCTCCCCCTATATTGAAAGTCTGTGGGTTAGACGCAGAGGGGCCGAAAAAGTAAACAGGTAGGAATTCGACCAGGCACCTGGCATTCGAATGGTCGGACGATTGGATCGGATGCGCATCACCGGCGCAGAACCACCGATAGGGGCTGAAAGCAGGAGCCGAAACACCAGCCATCGGCTACGAACATGGGTACGGCCGTCGGCGACGACTCACTCGAGTACGGAGCCCAACCCGCCTGGCACAGATACTTGTCAAAGGAATTAGTGGTAGGTGATGCTGCGCACTCGCACGTGGGCCTGCTTCAGGGTTTCGCGGCCATGAGTCACCTCCCACCACTGAAGCGCTTCCTTGATCCAGTTCCCGACGGTATCGTATTCGTAGCGATAGACTTTTCGATCCGTGAGTCGTCCGTCGACCGTGAAGATACGCTCTTCGTTTTGATTGCCCTGTTCGTCGTATTGAAACTCCGAACGGCCCTGCCGTCGCCCCTTCAGGTCGGAGACGATTTTTTCACGAACATGCCCCTGCTCGTCATAGAGGATGGCGACCTCGTAGCCGGCATCAAAACGATCGGTCATCACCATCCGGTTCCCGGCGGCGTCATACCGATAATTGCGCTCCAACCGTTCACGCACCAGTCGTCCCGTACCGTCGAAGGTGTAGAGGTTTCGATTGATCACCTGCACGCCATTGTAATGAAGGCCCCTCGTGCGTCGATGCGCCTCATCGTATTCATACAAGGAGGCATTCTCAAACGTACCGTCGCCCCAGACCGCCAGCTCGGCGGAGCAATTCCCGCGATCATTGTAGACCGAACGGGTTTCTTTCACGACCTCGCCCCGCGCATCCTGCACCACCTCCGCGATCCGCCTGCCCGCCTGGTCGTAGGTGTAGACAAATCGCAACGGCCACAACCCCTGAGAGGTCTCTTGGCCTCCCTGAATGCGCTCAATCAGACGCCCGCGCAGGTCGTACCGATCGGTTTGCACCAGCAGGCTTTCTGTGGTTTCGACGGACAGGACGGCGCCCCGCAGCCCGTCCTCCTCCCGATCGGAGAGTTCCGCAGAGAAGGACGGGATGACAGAACCACTCGTGAAAATAGTGATGACGAGAACCAGAAAGGAGAACAAGACTAGAATGGCCCAGCGGTGCCACATCATGACGTCAGCCCGATCGGGCAACGCGCGCGACACTGACCGTGTGAGCAGAACCCCTGGCTTCCTAGTCGACTGAGGCCAACGACCCAAGAATGTGGTATCCCCCATCGACGTAGATCACCTCTCCGGTGATGCCGCGGCCCAACGAACTCACCAGGAACAACGCCGTATCGCCCACTTCGCCCTGCTCTGTCGCCCGCCGCAGCGGAGCAAACGCGCGATGGTGATCGACCATCTTGCTGATCCCGGACACGCCACGCGCCGCCAGCGTTTTGATCGGACCGGCGGAGACGGCGTTCACCCGAATGTTCTTGGGCCCTAGATCGTGAGCCAGATACCGGACCGTTGCTTCAAGCGCCGCCTTGGCCACCCCCATGACGTTGTAGTGCGGCACCACCCGTTCGCTGCCAAGATAGGTCAGGGTCACGACCGATCCGCCGTCCGTCATCAGCGGCATCGCCGCCCGCGTGACGGCCACGAGAGAATAGGCGCTGACATCCAGGGCCGTCGCAAATCCCTGGCGAGTGGTATTCACAAATTCGCCGGTGAGCTCTTCCCGCGGAGCAAAGGCCAGGGAATGCACCAGAAAGTCCAGCCGTCCGAGTTTTTCGGCGGCCTGCTTCATCATCGCCGCAATCTGGCTGTCGTCTCCGACATCACAGACACAAGCCGACGCGCCGGGCAGGGTCTGCACTAACTCCTCGACGTTTTCGCGCAACCGTTCATTCTGATAACTGAACAGCATCTGCGCGCCTTCCCGCGCCGCGGCCTGCGCAATCGCCCAGGCGATACTATGCTTATTGGCCACACCGATGATCAGCCCCTTTTTCCCTTCTAACAACATACCGGCTCCTGCTCCTTCAATGAAATAACGCCCAATACGGGGCTGAACATACCATGATTCGTCCCGCGAGTGAATCGTCCCCGACCCATGCCTGCTTGCACGATCTTCTCGCCGAGGATGGCAGGCCGCCGGCATCCCCGCCGCCCTGCGACGTTCGCGCGCGGCTCACGTTCTCCGACGCCGCTCACAACCTTTTCCTGACATCCTTCCACTCTTTCGCCGCTTTGGCTTTTCGTGGCATCTCGCCTTTGGGCAATTCTGGCACGACCACCACCTCGAACCGATGCTGCAGCAAGGTCTCGGCAACCGCCCGTGTACGCACGATGCCGGTTTTCATGGTCGCCCAGCCGCCCTGTTTGAAACGCTCCACCGTGCCGTTCACGCCATCTGCTGACGGCACTGCTACGAAGCCGGGTGGAAACCTGTGAGACGTCAACCATCGGCGCGCATTCCCGATCGCAACCGTCTCCGCCGGCGGCTGCCCGCTGCCCCACACATAGACGACGTTGTAGTAATACTGCGTCAACCGCGCTAATTCTTCGGCCGCGTCGGGAACCGGCTGCGCAGATGCCTCCGTGCCGGTTTCCGTTGGAGTCGCAGCAACCGGTTGAACGAGGGCAGCCATTTCCACGAGGATGATCGGACGACGACGCTCCCACACGCACAGCGTCGCGTCGGTCTTCTCCGCGGCAACCGACGCGGCATCATCCACCGAGACCGTGACGACATAGTTCCCACGCATCTTGGGCAGATACTCGAAGGACACCTGACCGCTGTCATTGGTTTTCGCCGTCGCCACCGACTTGCCGTCGATAGACAGGTGCACGCTCACGCCTCCCCACGAGAAACTTCCCCCTGGAGCCTTCCCGGCGAGTTGAGCCTCGATACGGACCGATTGATTCGGCAGCGTCAACGCATCGCCGACGGTGAGGACGCCCGGAGTCTTCTCCGCCGCCTCGGCGGTACTCACCAGCACCCAGCCGAGCAGGAAGATCAGCCGGAAAAGCCACAACTTGCGACGAAACGACGCTGCCATCGTACGACCCCATTTCCCTTTCGGAGACCAACCGGTGTGATTAGGTGAGAAGCCCGCGGTCACGGCTGACGGTAAGATAGGTATCCCCCATACAAAACAGCACCAGCCCGATCAATGGCACGAGGAGAAACGAGAAGGCCGCCAGCCACAGGACGATCAGCAACACCCCGGCCAGGAGCAGAGGGCCGCCTCGCTTTTCCCCAATGTAGAGATGTCCGAGTCCGGGCACGAGGGAGAGCGCGGCAGCACGGCAGGCATGGGAAGTTTTTTCCAGCGGATCCATGTCGTTCAACCACGAAGTCTACCCGGCACGAAGTCCACCTGGATGGTGGATCGCCGCCCTAGGCCTTCAACGCCGCCAGCACTTCATCGACATGACCGGGCACCTTCACCTTCCGAAACAAGGCCTTGATCCGCCCCGTGGCGTCGATCACAAAGGTGCTCCGCTCGATCCCCATATACTTCCGGCCATACATGCTCTTCTCTTTGTAGACGCCATACGCAGTGCAGACCGTGACCTCTTCGTCACTCAAGAGCGCAAAGGGCAATTCGTATTTTGCGATAAACTTCTGGTGCGAGGCTTTTCCATCCTTACTGACGCCCAACACCACCGCCCCGGCCTTTTTAATCGGCGCGAGGGAATCCCGGAAGTCGCAGGCCTCTTTCGTGCAGCCCGAGGTATCGTCCTTGGGATAAAAATAGAGCACCACCTGCTTGCCCTTGAGGCTCTTCAGCGTCACGGTGCTGCCGTCCTGGTCCGGCAAGGAAAAATCGGGGGCCTTGTCCCCCACCTCTAATACGTCGGCCATGTATCCGGCTCCTCTACGTCAAGCTCGTCCTATCTGTCACCCGATCAGCGCGGTCCGCTGCCGATCATCGGGCGCTGTGTCCCATAGGGATGTTCTCTGGATCCCCCTTTTTGCGATTGGGGACTCCCGAAAGGACGGAGTGCCGGAGAATCCCAGATCACCTTATCTCCTGGAGCCAAATTAGCCGCCTCGATAAACTCCAGACGGGCCTGGTCCGTGTCCCCCAACGCATTCAGCGCGAGCGCATAATTATAATGGGCCTGTCCGGAATCCGGCGCCGCTTTGATGACCTGCCCAAAGAAGCCCTTGGCTTCCGCCACCTGGCCGGCCACATACGCTTGCATCCCCTGATTGTTCAGCGCGATGGCATCCGCCTTGACCCCATAGTCCAACGTCAAGGGAACCAACGGTTTTGGCTTGGAGTGAGTGCAGGCGGGCAACAACACCACCATCACACAGAAAACCATCCAGAGAGCTTTCATGACACAACCTCGTCGAAATCGCGCGCGACGCCGGATTAGGGCTTGGCGCGCTTCTTTTGTTCTTCTTCAGCAGTTTTCCGATACATCACGTCCCATTCCTGACTCCCCTCCACGATGTGTCGGGAGTAGGAGGCCAGCTTGGTCCGGACTTTCTTATCGACCTCCGCTTCCAACACTAATTCTGCGGCCACTACCCGCTTGATCTCGCGCAGCACTTTCCCATCATCTTCAGTAAACCGGCAGTGCGAACTCTTCTTCAGGGCACCGAGGGCAAGGTGGGCAAGATGGCTGGCTTTATCGTCGCTGATCACGGGGTAGACTCCAGTCCTGAGGCGGCCTCTCCACGCTCCCACAAGGCGAACGTGGACGTACCGATCGCACCTATAAAATAATGCCGCGTTCGCGCACCAGCTTCTGCTTGATCATCGTGAACATCTTCTGGTAATCGACCTGTCCCTGCTCGATCTGTCGCTCGTACGGCTGCATCATCCGGCGTACTTCGGCATTGAGACGATCTTCGACTCCGAGTTCTTCCGTCATCGTCTGTTCCAACGAATCCCGCAACGCCTTCCGATCCCCGGTCACTTCCAGGTAGCCCAATTCGTGAAGCCGAGCGATGACTGATTCGGCCATGTGATGGACCCGCTCTTTTGCCAGCCTCATCGCCACACACTCCCCGTCGACAATCCGATGCACTCCACAACACCGATACGCATGAGCTTACCTAAGAGCTTACCCAACCGACGGCGCCTGTTCAATCCGTTCGACGCGGATCGTGCTCGCAGTCATCGCCTGCCGTAACGTCGCCGCATCCCCCACCACACGACCGACCACATTGACCCGATCGGCAGGCACGGGATCCGCGCCCATGCTCATCGGCGTGCGACCGAAGAAAATCGCCAACACCTGGCCGGCGCCCCAGAAGGCCACGTCGCCGACTTTGACTTGCGTCGTCGCCGTTTCACGATGGTCCTTCACACCGGGAATCTTAAAATAGAACTCTTCGCCCCAGACATTCAATGGGCCTTCAGCGGGCAGCGCCCGGTAGAGTTCTTCGGCCGTCCGCGTGCCTTTCAACTCTGCCTCCAACTGTATCCCGCCGACCTTGATTCGAATACGCTTCGCCGATCCGTTCGTGGTCATGTTCCCTCATCTACACCGTAACACTCTGTGCCGCTCACGTGTACGAAACTCCGCACCAGTCGCGGACTCTAACTTGTTTATCCCTTGAAATCAAGGCTACAATCCAGGCGGAAGGGGATCGCGGCCGCACGATGTTGACCTCGACATTCGTCCACCTGAAGGGCATCGGCCCATCCACGGAGCGGCGGCTCTGGGAGGGTGGCATCGCTGATTGGGCGGCCTTTCGCCGTGAGCCACATATCCCCGGCATCTCCCCCTCGCGCAAAACTCTGTACGATGACGACCTCGCCTCGGCGCAGGAACAGCTTGACCGCCGCAATGCCTCCTATTTTGCCGACTGCCTGCCGACCCGCGACCACTGGCGACTGTTCCGCACCTTCGGTCCGCGGGCGCTCTATCTGGACATCGAAACGACCGGACTGTCCGCGCACGAGGGGCAGGTGACGATCGTCGGCCTCTATCGCCAAGGTCGCATGCGTACTCTGGTCGGCGGACAGGACCTGACACGTGGCGCGATTCAAGAAGAAATAGACCAAGCCGACTTGCTCATCACGTTTTTCGGCAGCGTCTTTGATATCCCGTATCTCCAAACCTGTTTCAGTGGCTTGCAGGTGCCCATTCCCCACTTCGATCTCTGTTTCGCCGCGAGACGCGTGGGCCTGCAGGGAGGCCTTAAACACATCGAGCGCGAGTTGGACATCGCGCGAGAATCCGATCTGTTGACACTCGACGGAATGGAGGCCGTTCGGTTATGGCACCACTATCAAGCAGGCGACGAGGCGGCGCTGGATCAGCTCATTCGGTATAATGCCGCCGATACCAGAAACCTCGAGCCGCTGGCTGAGTGGCTGTACGACCGGCTCACGATGCGCTACGGTCCCCAGTCGCTCCTACCGATCGGATAACCTGAGCACGCACCGACATGTGGGAATGGACGGCATTCGGAGAAACGGACCGCGGGTTGGTCCGTCACACAAATCAAGACACGTTTCTCGTCGACAATCGGCATCGGCTATGGGCCGTGGCCGACGGGATGGGAGGCCATGCCGGCGGAGACGTTGCGAGTCAACTGGTGATGGACTCGCTGGCTGAATTGGCGCCGACGCTCGCAGAGAATGCCTCGGACATCAATGTCGACGACACCACGCACGCGACGGCTCGTCTTGAGACCATGGCACAGCAGGCGCAGACCTCCGTACTGACCCATGCGGAGCACCACCCGGCATTACGCGGCATGGGAACGACCCTTGTCCTGGCCCATCTTCTGCCGCAGCCGACGCCCCGTCTCCTCGTACTCAACATCGGCGACAGCCGCGCCTACCTGGTGAGAGCCGGCATCATCAGACAGTTGACGCAAGACCATACTCTGATTGAAGAGCACGTCCGTAGCGGGCGTCTGACGCCTGAGCAGGCGGCACGCCACCCGAACCGCCATGTGCTCACCCGCGCCATGGGGCTTGCCTCCCACCTGGAAAGCGACCTGTTCGTTGTCGATCTTCTCAACGGAGACCTTCTGCTCCTCTGCTCAGACGGCCTCACCAAAATGTTGACCGACGAACACATTTTGCAAACCGTCAGGCCTCATCAACAGAATCCAGCGCGCGTCACCCGTACCCTCATCGAGGCAACGCTTGATGCGGGAGGAATCGATAACGTGACGGTGGTGGCCTGCACCATTACTGAGATACCCAATGAGGCAAATATCGATTGACACCACTTCAAGACCCAGGTAGCCTCGCTCAATTGCCGCCTCGTACAATCCCGAGGTTTTCATCCACCTAATTCGCATATTATTTATGCCTGTTCAGTCCTTGATCTCCCGATACAACCGCCTGTGGTTACGGTCCCGGCTCTTCATCTGCGGCCTCTCGATCATCCTGCTCAGTTCGCTCGCAGCAGCCAAAGAGCCGCTTGATCCGGAAGCCACGTTGCGCGTCATCGTGCAAGCGAACGCCGACCGGGATCTCCCCACCATGTCCAAATACATGTCGCACGATGCCGACGCCGTCGGATACACCATCGATGGACATAAATATGTCGGCTGGACGGCCTTGGAGGCCGACATGCACACCGAATTCACCTCCGTGGCCAAGCTAGAACTTCCCATCACCTATCTGCAGTTCTGGCACAAGGGAGATATCGCCTGGTTCGCGATGGAATTGGACTATATTCGTTATCTCAATCCCGCAGACATGACCCAGCGTATGGTGATGCCGTTGCGTGAAACAGGGGTCATGGAACGACGGGACGGCACCTGGACCCTCGTGACCTGGCACGAGTCTACAAGACAGCCCGACACCGGCATGGGAACCGCCGTAGTTGCCCCCGACGCCACCATACGTCGCGTCTCCGACAATCCGGCGCCCGGGTCGAACGACGTCAATTTGAGCGGCGAATGGGAAGTCACTGAAGTCGAGGACAATAAGAAATATGTCGCCACACTGGATGCCCACGGCAACGGCCCCTATACCTGGCAGGGGGGGCAGTTTTCGACCACCAGTTTCAATGACCGGCGCTGGCAGGGTACCTGGAAACAAACCGGCAATGACCGTGAAGGGGCCTTCGAGGTCGTGATCTCCGAAGACGGCACTGAAGCCAAGGGCATTTGGTGGTACGTGCGGGTCGGCACCAGAGACAACATTCCGCCCCGGCAACATGGCGGCACGTACCAGTGGAAACGCCTCACCCCGCCCCCCACGACTCACTAGCGGGCGCCTGCATTGCTCGACATTGTTTCACACACACACTCACGGACGGCCGGTCTGTCATAACGAGGAGGGGCTATGAATCGTGCGCTACTAGTGATGGTCATGCTGCTGATGGGCACAAGTATAGGGTACGCCGACGGTGGCCACGATCACCACGCGATTCCGACGATGCCGAGTTTAGGCAACACGAAAATCACCATCGACGACCGTACGGTCACCCTCACATTCGGGCCTGTCGATTTGCCGACCGGGCACGACGGCGATCTGGCCTCCAGCATGCCCAAAAAAGTATTCCAGTTGCCGGAAGACACGTACATGATCGGGTATAAGTCCGAGGTCTTTACCCAAGACGGCCAACCGCTCCCGAAGAACTACCTCCATCACATTCTCATGCTTAACAACGACAAGCCCAGCGTCTCCTGTGACGGGGAACCGTTGTTTTTCGCCGGCGCCGGCTTGGAAATGACGGAAGCGCGATTTCCCGATGGTTACGGGGTGAAACTGGGCAAAGGAGAAAACCTCATGTCCGTGGTGGCGTTCTATCACAAAGCTCCACCGACAAAAGATGTGATGGCCCGGTTCACCATGTATATTGCGCCGAAGGGCACCAAGGTGCAGGAAATGGATGTCTACCAGGTGGGCGTCAACATTGTCTGCTACAGCAAGTTCGCCCAACGGGGCGCTGACCAGACCGACGAGGGTATCGAAATCAAGTCTGGCGTCTCCGTACTCTCCGCCCCCCTGAAATTCAACATGGACGGCTGCGTCAAGTTTGCCTATCCGCATGGCCACGACGAACTCCTCATGGTCGCCCTGGAGAATAAAACCCTCAACGAAACCCTCCTACGGACGGTTCCGGAAGTGGATGCCGACGGTACGTTTCGCGATTTTCGCCCCCACCAGGTCTACAGAAATGACAAAGGGTTCACGGTCACCAAACAGGATAATTATGAAATGGTGATGGTCCACCACCATCCCCTCCAGAATCCCAACATCCAGCATGGAATGGGAAACTACCTGCTGTATATGACTCCTGGGGTGTGCCCGCAATCCTCCCACACCGCCTCAGCGCACTAAGCTCGACAAGTCCCCGCTCACCGTAGTCATGTGACTGCGGTGAGCATTGCTCCCCATCCACTCCACCACCCCGGCCTTCAGATGGCCGACGCAATCCACCACCGATTCACCTTCCTTGCCATAATTGGCTCTGAATCCATGGATGTGATCATTTTTGTTCCCCTGTCATATCGAACGCCCCTACCGAAGTAGCCGCGCCCCCTCGGGCAGCGGGCTGGGATTCGCAACGCGGTGTATGATATTGAACCAATCATGCAATTCCACCGACTTCCTGAGTCCATCATTGTCCCGTTGGAAGGGGGAACATATTCTTCACCATACGGTAATGCCGTTCGAGAAGTCCGTCCAGCCGAAGCCCGGTGGAATGATGGTACCCCTGTTTGAGGACCATGAAATCTTCCATGTCGCTGCCTGAACCGACCCTCAATATCCTCCTCATCAATGAACGACCTGACGAAATCAAGTTGGTCACCTCCAGCCTGAGAGGGTTCTTTACCGGCTGCCGGATCGAGGCTGGTTACTCCTCCGAAGAGGCCCTGCTGTTCAGCCAACAGAACGAATGGCACATCATTCTTCTCGATCAGGACTTGGCACCGGAACGCGGCCTCGACATTCTTGCTCGCCTTCGTCGCAATGCGCCCTATGCGGCCATCCTCCTCCAGACCAACGACAGTGACTCCCATACAGCCGTCCAGGCACTACAAAACGGGGCCGACTTTCTTCTGTTCAAACGTTCACCCGGCTTCGTGAGCGAGCTGTTGTTTTCGGTGCAGGAAGCGGTTGAAAAGCGCGACCTCCAAATGAAACTCGACCACACCTTCCAACGCCACCAACGAGTGATCGAGACGTTGAGCGACTTGGTCTACGAACTGGATCGAGAAGGTCGCTTTGTCTACGTGGGCGCCAGCGTGACCGCCGTGTTGGGATACACCCCCGAGGAACTTGCCGGCCAACACTATTCGATCCTGCTGCCTCCCCTTCAAGAATCAAGTGGGCGATTCCGACTGAACGAACGTCGGGCAGGCAATCGTTCGGTACGCCGACTTGAACTCACCCTCTATCGAAAATCGGCATCGGATGAACCCCCGACGCCGATCGCGGTTGAGATCACCGCCAAGGGGCTCTTCAACTCAACACACCGCTATCTCGGCACCGTGGGCATACTGCGCGACCTTTCTCAACAGAAAGCGCAGCAAGACCGCCTCGCGGAACTGGAATCACGGCTCCAGGAAACCAACCGCCAGCTCACCCTGTCCCGGGAGGCAGCCCTGGTCTCGCGCCAACTCCAACAACCTCTCACCACGCTCTTACAGGACTCCCAACGGTTGCTGAGCTCCATTCAAGACAGCAAGATCGAACAGCATGTCGAAACGATGGTTGAAAAGGCCTCGCGGGCCAGCCAACTCGGCCACCAACTGGTCCAGGCAATCCATGCTCCCTCTTTGCAGTTCGCCCCCCTTTCGCTGAACGACATTATTCAGATGGCTCTGCACACAATCCGGCAGGAACCGGAGGGAGCGGAGGTCCTCGTCACCACGCGCTTTGCTGAACACCTTCCGCGCGTTCAAGGTGCAGCGGACGCCCTGGAACATCTCGTGAGAATCCTGCTCGGCTATGCGCATCGCCAGGCCACTGATTCCGGCACTCCTCCTACGCTCCTCCTTGAAACAGCTCCTCTCCCTGCACCCGAGCGTGGCGCCATGGCACGCCATACTCCTCCGGACTCGAGCGTTCCACAATCGTATGCGAGCTTCACCATCAGGGGAACCTCCGGACATCGCTTGGGAGCCTCGCGCGAACAGCTTGACAGCCCGACTTCACCTGAAGAGTTCTTTCGCGCGCACCAGATTGTCCAGGCACACGGAGGCGCTATCGAAATCGAGCACGCGCCAGAGGGAGGAATGACCATCACAGTTCGAATCCCTGCTTCGACTGATCTCGCGTACGCTGCCAGCACCGATCAGGCCCCCGAATCTTCGATCGTTACGATCCCGCACAGGACACGCAGCACGATTCACACACCTGCTCAACCCCCAGCACAACACCAATCAGACCGGCGCCGATCCGAGCGCAAGCTGTTCTCGCTTCCCGTCCAATTATCGATCGGAGGCACTGCCCTTCGAGGCCTGCTACGGAACATAAGTACGGGTGGCGCGCTCCTGACCGTCCATGATCTGGCGCCCTCCATCCACCTGCAACCGGCCTATGTCGTCATCAAAACACCGGTGAGTTTCCTCGAGCTGCAAGGCGTGGTACACGAACGGCCCGCAACGTCGGCCGACCTCCCCTTTCAAGCGATCACACACTTCGTGATCGCGTTTTCTCCCGGCAGTGAGCGCGATCGCAATGTCCTCCGGTCGCTGCTCGAGGGGTTGCAGGACGGCTCGACCGTCGTGACCTTCGAGGGGTTGATCCTTCCACTGTCTTCTCCCACAGACCGCCATCCCGCCGATGGCCTCCCATCCACGACAAGCCCCGCAGACAGACGTGAAGCCATACGCCTACACGTCCCATGTTTGATCCGGCAGGCCGGTACATCGACCCGCCCTCCCTGGCTTGCCCTCAATCTGAGCTTAGACGGAGCCTGCATCGAACTACCTGACGATTCGGAACCCTCAAAGATTCACCAGATCATTCACCTGGTCCTCATCGAGCCGAACACGCCTTCCCCGATCGACTCTCAGCTTGAAGGTTCCGAAGAACCGTGGCCGGCACGTATCGTCTGGACCCGTCGCCCCCCGACCAGGCCAACGGGGAGTCCGATGCTTCCAGAAACAGTGCGATGCCGACTCGGGATACGATTCGAAGAACTCTCTCCAGCACAAGAGCACCGACTCCGAAGCCTGCTTGCGCCGCGAATCCGTGCGCCGCAAGATCTGGCCGAATCGGTGGCCAATTCGCCAGTGCGCACCACCACACATACCGTACGCAATCCTGCGGGACTCACCATTGCCCTCAGCCACGATGTTCCCTCGCACACACACAGCGAACCGCCTCCGTTGATGCTGCTCTGCCCCGGGTATGGAGTCACGCAACAAGCCTTCGTGGGCTTCGCCTATGCGCTCGTCGGTTCAGGGGTACAGGTGATTCGATACGATCACAGCCGTCACATCGGGCTCAGTGGCGGGGATGCGGCGCAAACTACACTTACCTCCCTGGAAGATGACCTTGATGCGGTACTGAGTTTCGCACAGAAGGAATGCCCGGGAGCCTCGATCACTATTTTGGCACACGACCTCCTCGGGCGGATCACCCTACGTCGGCAAGACTGGCACCGACGGATCCGTCGCCTTCTCCTTCTCAACCCCACACTCGATCTCCAACATTGCCTGACGAGCCTCCATCAACGAGATATCCTGCAGGAACATCTCGCGGGGGTCCGACTGGGGCTGGGCAACCTCTTGGGTATTCCACTCGATATCGACCATTTCCTCGCCGATGCCGTGGCGGCACACTATACGGATCTGAAAGCACTCCAGGAGGATCTCACGCACTGTGAAACCGACGTCGTGCTTCTTACGGCCGGACCAGGTACGACGGACTCGCAGATACCCAACCCGACCCCGGCGCTTCTGGACGATGTGCTCCATCGACTCGGAGCACGAGGAAGCCGGGTGCTCCTCTCATCTCCTCTGCTGACCGCCGACACCGTCACCCCGACAGCACGCCACGCAACCTGGCAACGAATCGCACAGCTCTGTTCGAAGCCGGACACCTTCGCGCACCCCCCTTCCACCCTAGCCGCCCACGATCTTTCGCGCGCAACATCTGTTCGCGTCCGTTTCGAGCGAGATCAACTTCGCATCAAGTATGCGACAGGAATCGGTGGCCGAGAACGCCTTTGGGCTGCGCACATCGATCTCACGCGGACCTTGGATGAGCTCCCGGCGCACTGGCAATACGTCGACCAGCTGTATCAACTCCTCCAGCCACTCGACGGGGGACTGACGCTACTCGACGTCGGCTGCGGCATGCATTCCTTCTCCAGACTCTTGCTCCTGAATCTCTCCTACCGCCTCCGTGCGCACACCTGGCATCACAACCAGCCGCTGCACTATGTCGGCATGGACGTTTCATTCGCAGCGCTGCAGGACGCGCAATCCGCCACACACGACGCGCTCACACACGTAGATCAGTTGTTTTCAGGGCGTATCTCGGGACCGACCCCGGTCACTCAGCAGTGGGTGCTCGGCCGCTCGCTGGAAACTCTTCCCTTCGCAGACCAGTCATTCGATCGCATCGTGGCAAATCTCTCCCTCACCTTTTCACGATCTCCGCTCCATGCGCTTCGAGAACTCTTCCGTGTCCTTCGACCTGGGGGAAAGCTCGTCATCAGCGCCCTCACTCCCTTCGCGGATCTGGCCGCACTCTATCGCCCCGCCTTGCAGGAACAAGGCGTCGACGCGTTCACCGGAGAGGCCCGCCTGATACTGAACCGCATGGCCCAATCGTGTGTCGCGTTGCGTGTCGGTCAATTGCACGCATTCCAGGAGGAGGCCCTCTCCGCCCGCCTTTCCCAGCTCACGACGATTCCGCCGAGACTCGTGCGGACATTCTCCGGACAGATCCTGCTCGCCGTCGCCGAAAAACCTGATTCCGCTGGCTGAAACAAAACCGCGCCTATATACTTCATCCACAAGCACGAGTCATGCGGTGTCATGGGCGGCACTACCGATACGATGGTGCCCGGATCGATATTTTCTGCGCAGGATTATGACACTCCACGAGCACAGCCGGCATACCCCAACCCTACCCGGTTCCGTAGACCTCCTAAGAGTCATCGGCAATTTCGCCGACACGGTAGGTTGTGCGACCGACCTCCCACGTCTCGCTCAAAGCCTGTTAAAGACCCTGGCCGAACAGCTGCGCCTGCCGGAGGCGGCTCTCTGGATACAGGAGCCCGGCGGGCAGTATCGCCTGCTTGCGTCTCAGGGGCAGGACACCCCTTCGCGCCTCCCGCTGAGTCTGCCGGATGATCACGCACTCCCGGCGTGGCTGGCCGATGAGGCGCACAGTCTCCGCTACGACCAGAATTCATCTTCTCCGGCCGGTTTAGCCATGGCATCCCTACACGCAGCGCTGTGCCTTCCGCTTCGAAACGCCACGCACGTCCTCGGATTCTGCACGCTCGGCCCGATCAGCACGGAGCCTCGTCCGGATGAGGAGACCCTGGTTCTGGCCGAGACACTCGTCTGCATCGCCTGCAGTACGTTCGATCAGCTCCTGGCGCAAGACCACTTGCGGCGCTCTTCTACCTTGATGAGACGAACCGATCGACTGCGCTCGTTGGAGATTCTGGCCGGCGGATTTGCTCATGAAATCCGTAACCCCCTGACTTCGATCAAGACCTTCATTCAACTCGCTCCGCAACGGCAGCACGACCCGGTCTTCATCCGTGAATTCAGCCAAATCGCCATCCAGGACGTCCACCGCATCGAGCAGTTACTCCACGAGATCCTCGACTATGCCAGTTACATGACCCCGCAGCCGAGCGAGGTGGACCTGAACGAACTGGTCGTCTCCTGCCTCGGGTTCGTGTCATCTCCCGCGTCGCATCGAGGTATTCGGCTCCAGACGACGCTGGCGCCTCAGCTGCCGTTGCTGTCGCTCGATCGGCAACAAATCAAACAGGTGCTCCTGAACCTGCTCCTGAACGCCCTCGACGCCATGCCCAACGGTCACGGGTTGATTCAAGTCCGCACGCGATTGTTACCGCCGGTGGGCTGCACAACCTGGGTGCAACTACAGGTAGAAGACGAGGGGTGCGGCATTTCGCCCGATCATATCGAGCATATTTTTGACCCCTTCTTCACGACTAAACACACCAACAGCGCGAGTGATGGGTCGGGCCTTGGCTTGACCACCGCCCACCAGATCGTTCGTGAGCACGGCGGCGCCCTGCTGGTGGAGAGTCGAATCGGGGCAGGCTCCACGTTTTCCGTGAATCTTCCGATACCGGATGTGCGCACCACCGTTTCTGCAGTACGGGAGTAACATGAAAAAACGGGTATTACTTGTCGATGACGAGCCGCGAGTCCGAGCCTCGCTGAAAACGGTTTTGGAACCGACCTATGAGATTCTCGAAGCAGCGGACGCCGCTGAGGGCCTCAAGAGCTTCAAGCACGACGCACCGGACTTGGTCCTGCTGGATGTGATTCTCCCGGGAACCGACGGGCTGGCAGCGCTCCAAACGATGCGCACGGAAAACCGAGCCATCCCCGTGATCATGTTGACCGGCACCAAATCGGTAAAAACCGCCGTCGACGCCATGAAGCTGGGCGCCGCCGACTACCTATCCAAGCCGTTCGACGTCGAGGAGCTCCAGATCGTCATCGAGCGCGCGCTGGGCAAACAGGAGTTGGAGCAGGAGGTGCGCCACTTGCGCGCACAAGTCGTCCAGCGCTATGCCTTTCACAACCTGATCGGCAAGAGCCCGGCGATGCAGGAAATTTACGCCAAAATCGAGCAAGTGGCCGACAGCCGCACGACCGTCCTGGTCACCGGCGAGAGCGGGACCGGCAAGGAACTCGTGGCCAAGGCCATCCATTACAACAGCACGCGGCGAGAACGTCCCTTTGTGGCGCTGAATTGCGCCGCCCTACCCGAAACCCTTATTGAGAGCGAGCTGTTCGGTCACGAAAAAGGCTCATTCACCGATGCGACAGCACGGCGTGTCGGCCAATTCGAACTAGCTCACACCGGCACGCTCTTCCTGGATGAAATCGGCGATCTCAGCCCGGCGACACAGGCCAAACTCCTACGCGTGTTACAGGAACGGGAGTTCACCCGGGTCGGTGGCGTGCAGTCCATCAAAGTCGACGTGCGCATTGTCGCGGCCACGAACAGGAACCTGGATGAGATGGTGCGGAAAAACCAGTTTCGGGAAGACCTGTATTACCGCATCAACGTCATTGCGCTGTATCTGCCTCCGCTCCGCGAACGCGGCGAAGACGTCGCGCTCCTCGCCAAGCACTTCCTGGCCAAACGGATCGAAGAAGAAAAGCGCCCGCCTCAGGAATTCACCAAAGACTCCCTGGAGCTGGTTTCGCATTATCCCTGGCCCGGAAACGTACGCGAGATGGAGAACATCATCGAACAAGCATTCATCTGGTCGAAAGGTTCTCCCGTGATCACACCGGAGCACTTGCCGAATATCTTGCGGACCGACACCCGATCAACCTCGCTCCGTGACGATACCCTGGCCGGACGAATGTCGCTGGAAAAAGCCGTTATGGAATTCGAGCGAGAAATCATTCTCGACGCGCTCAAACGCACGACGTACGTACAAACTCATGCCGCCACCATGCTCGGCATCAGCCGGCGCATGCTGAAATATCGCATGGATACTTTGGGCATCAGCAGACCCGACAACGGGAGCACGTCTGACCCCTCACTGACTCATGAATGACACAGAGTGGGGCAACAGTGCTCTACAACCTGTGTCATTTCATCAAAGGCAAAAGTACCTACACCAAATATCTAGTGGCCACGATGCGCAAGACCTGCTATATACTGTTTGGTTTCATAGGAATATGAACGGTATGGGTTTTGCGTTTCACGTCCGCTAAAGCTTGCACTACACCCTGGAGCGCTCTGGATGGGGACCCATGCACCAGCTGAATCTGTAGGCACGAAGCCGTCGGTCCTGGTTGTCGACGATGAAACAGGTCCGCGGGACGCGCTCAAAGTAATTCTTCGCCCCTTCTTCACCATTCATTCCGCCGACAACGCCAAATCAGCCCTGCGAGTCCTCAAAGACCAGCACATCGACCTGATCACGCTCGACCAGAAGTTACCCGACCGCCAGGGTATCGACCTGCTGCAAGACATCAAACAAGACTACGCAGACATTGAAGTCATCATCATTACCGGCTATGGCAGTTTGAAGTCTGCGATGGAAGGGATCCGGCACGGCGCCGCAGGGTACCTCCTCAAGCCGTTCAACGTCACCGAACTGATTACGCTGATCAACCAAACGCTCGAGAAAAAACAGCGGCTCGACTACTTACGCTCGTTTCTGAAAACATCGACAGCCCTGTGGGGTACGGAGCAGGACGCGACTCAGGCCTGGAAAGATTTACACACCAACTATTCCGCCATCGGTAAATCCACCCCGGAGGCCGACGCCAATACAAACGATGTCACAACCTTGATCCCCCTATTGTCCGATCTCCTTGAAGCGAAAGACCGTCAGCTCTTGAACCACTGCAGCCGCGTCAGCTTTTACGCCTCGCTCCTCGCCAACCAATTGAATCTCCCCCTTCCCGAGCAGAAAGCACTCGCGCTGGGGGCATTCCTCCACGACATCGGAAAGATCTGTCTTCCCAACTATAAGTATTCACCGGATGATGAGGATGGGATTAAGAACGGCGCCCACGCCAAGGAACATTCCGAAGCCGGGGCGCGGATGTTGCTGCCACTCGGATTTCAGGCTGAGGTAGGACAGATCGTTGCCTATCACCATGAACGGTTCGACGGATTGGGCAACCCCCACGGCCTTGAGGGGGAAGGCATTCCACTCCTGGCGCGCATCGTCGCCATCGCCCAAGCCTTCGACAATTTGACGGTTGATATGCCGGGGCACCTACCGATGTCCATCGACGACGCCATCCGCAAGATCGTGCTTCAAGCGGATACCCGCTTCGATCCAAGACTGACCGAGCTGTTTGCCAAGGTGGTGCGGGAATGCAAGTCTTCTCTGCCCGCTCTCGCTATCGCGAAAACCTCACCTGCAAGTTAATCCGACCGCGCACGCCGCTCCTTAGCCCCACCGATCATTTCAGCCGCTGCCGCACGCGCGCTCTTGGTCACCGTGACCCCGGCTAACATTCGGGCGACTTCCTCTTCTCGTTCGCGCTCCGTCAGCAGCCTGACCTGCGTGACAGTGCGCTGCTGTCGCACCTGTTTCTCGACCAGATAATGCGCATGGGCCTGAGACCCGACCTGCGGAAGATGCGTCACGCACAACACTTGGTGATGCCGACTCAGGTCACGAAGGCGCGTTCCCATCACCTCAGCCACCGCTCCGCCGACACCGGCGTCGACTTCATCAAAAATTAGCACGGGCACTCGATCACTCTCGGCCAACACGGTTTTCAAGGCCAACATGACACGAGACAGTTCTCCACCGGAGGCAACCTTCGCGAGCGGCTTGAGCGGCTCACCAGGATTGGCCGAAAAGACAAACTCCACGGAGTCTTGTCCCGTCTGGGCATAGGTCGTGGCGCCGGTCAACGGAACGACCTCCACGCCGAAGTGCGTGCGCTCCATACGAAGCGCACTCAATTCTTTTGTCACCTGCATCATCAGCTTCTTTGCCGCCTCGACTCGCTTACGCGAGAGACGTCCGGCCAGCTCACCGACACGCCTCGCCCCATCGTCGACAGCACGCGCCAGATCCTCCAGCTGGGTCTCCGCCGTATCCAATTGGGCGAGCTGGATCCGCAGAGACTCGTGCAACGCCAGCATGGCATCCACTGAGCCGCCGTATTTCTTACTGAGCCGATGCAACCGATCCAACCGCTGCTCGATCTCCATCAATCGAGCTGGATTGGCCTCAACTTGATCCCGATAATGCCGGACCTGATCGGCCAGATCTCGTAAAGGCACAACCGCGTCGTCCACCACTCGCATCCATTCAACCGTAGTCGGGTCGATCGTCTCCATCTTCGCGAGCAGTTTGCGCCCGGATGCCAGCAGGCTCAGTACCCCCTGATCACCCGCGTACAATAACTGGTGGAGTTGATCGGACAGGTCGCCCAGTTGCTGGCTATGCATCAGTCGCGGGCGCTCCTGCTCGAGCCGCGCGTCTTCCCCTGCTTCCACGGCGGTATCGGCAAGCTCCTGAAATTGAAAGCGGAGAAGATCTTCCCGCTCCCGGCGCTGAACGATCTGAGTGCTCACCGTGGCCAGTTCGTCGACCCGTTCCTGCCACGCGCGATACGCTACCTGGTAGTCTTGACGCAAGGTCTGCAGTCTGCCGAAGGCATCCAGAGACTCCAACTGAGCCGAGGCAGACAGCAACGACTGTTGTTCATGCTGTCCGTGCACGTCCACCAATGCGCCGCCCAATTCTTCCAACAGATGAACCGGACACAGATTGCCGTTGAGATAGGTGCGATTGCGCCCGGTGCGGGAGATCACTCGTCGGACGACGATATCCGTCTCACCGGGATGTGAAAACTCCTTGGACTGAAGCAATCGAAGAATGGGATGATCGGGCGGCAACACGAACGCCGCTTCAAGATCGGCCTCTTCGGCCTGGGCGCGGATTTGATCAACGGAAGCGCGGCCCCCCACAAGGAGTGTCACCGCATCGATCAGGAGGGACTTGCCGGCTCCGGTTTCACCCGTTAACACGATGAAACCGGAGCCGAAACGAACGGCCAGCTGCTCAATCACGCCGAAATTCGAGATGCGCAGCTCGGTCAGCATGCCGCTGAAAATCAGGCGCTAGGCAGCGCCGGAATGTTGTGCGAGCAACGAATCGATAATTTCTTTGAACTGGCGTTTCGGACGCGCGCCGACTAACCGCTCAACCGCTTGTCCGTTCTTGAAGAACAAAATCGTCGGAATGCTCATGACCTGATAACGACCGGCAATTTCAGGATTTTCATCGGTATTGAGCTTACGAACCTTGATCTTACCAGTATATTCTTTGGCGAGTTCATCGACGATCGGCGCAACCATCTGACACGGTCCGCACCAGACTGCCCAAAAATCCACCATCACTAATTCGGATGCCTTCATCACATCTTCATCCCACGTCGCATCAGTCGCTTTCAACGCATCGCCTGCCACAGTGTCCTCCTTCGCTCAACCGACCTACGATACCATCGTTCTCAATGTGCTGAAGCGTCTCCACACACCGTTCGTCATCCTATAACATGATTTTACGAGAGTCAAATCACCGCCGCTCCCACTGCCACTCAGGAGGCACACCGGACCACCAGTCGGCCGGTTTTGCCCGCCGCCAGGCATCCTGCTCCTGCCAGAGCTGCTTCACCACGGCCGCATCCAACCGCGCCGCCATCGCCGCAGTGACGTCGGACTGTCGCTGTACCGCCTGCTGAATCACTTCTTTTGCGATCCGTGCAAGCACATCCGGCGGATCGATCAAATCCTCACTCCGTCCAGTCGCGAGATTCATGTACAGCTGCTCCACACGCACCCATTGATCGGTCGCCGAGAGGTGTTCAAGGTATCCATCAAGCGCGTGATACACATAGGTGAGAAACGCGTAGGTGCGAACCGAGGGACGATCCCGAACGGCCGCCTGACGGTAGTCACCGGCCTTCAGAAACACCACCGCACGTTGAAGATGGGAGGGCGGCTCCTCCGCGAACAGGTCAGAGGGGGCCAGGATCTGACTGGTCATCCAGCACAGCAGTCCGATCACTACGCAGAGCCAGGATTGCCTCATCCGCATGGGTCCGCCTCCTTCCCCCCCTCGTCACCACAACAATCAGCGGTCCTTCCCGCGCCGGCAACCGGTCAACGAAACCCGGAATCATGCCGGCCGTCATCAGCCCCTTGAGACCGAAGCCCGCCGGACCTATTCACGTGGAACGCCGCCGCAAGCACACGGGCAGTTCCCTTTGAAAACTGAACGAGAACAGCCTCGCCGGATGAGAGGATCGGATGACGGAGCAGGGAGGCATACATCGTCCAGCCTAATACCGACCCATCGGCATCGATTGAATCGGCAGAGGATTCTGGGTTCGACCATAAGGCCCACCATGTTCGGCCCAAGGCAAGCCGCGATCTCCGACCAACAGGGGCCCCAGAATACTGCGTGCCACGATCGTGCCGAAATTCTGCGTCCATCCGATCCCGGTCATGCTCAACATAAAGGAATAACTCTGGCGGTCCGGGAACTGCAGATAGTACAGTCCGAGCGACCAGCACTTGCACGGGTTTTGATAGAGGGCGACCACGTCGTATTCAGGGCTCCGGCCGCCTTTGACATCATAATAGCCCTTGGCCCCGATGCTCCACCCCCACGGCGTCCTGAAACCACCGCCGATCGTCGCGAACTGAATCTCTTTTGTTGGAGCATAGACCTCGTTAAACGAGACCGGATTCCAAATATCACCGCGTCGAACCCGGTTGCCGTCCTGACTGAATCGCTGCCCGACCTCGAAATACCAATAGTTGGATTGCTGCAGGCGAAGATCGGTATTCCACTGGCTGAAGGTCCCTCGGTAGGGATCGAGAAATGCATCGACCGTGAGATACGAATTCATCGGAGGCAGCATCTGCGTGGACGTCACGTTCTGCCCAAGCGCCTCGTTCACGGATGGGGGCCGGTAAAATTCCGGCGCAGTATTGCCGATCACCGCCCGCATCCAGAGATCGGACATCTTCCGCCCCTGCACGTCCACCATGGCCGGCTGCAGAGGTTGCGTCAGCGAACCCAAGAACGGTAGGACTCCGGGAGTAAACTCGCGCGCACGCGTCTGCACCGCACCCAGGTGGTAACTCTGCGCCACGGTGAGATCCAGCCAGTTGAACGATTGGCCATTGATTTGTTGTTCAAGCAGCTTGGTCCGGAGTGAGTAGGTCAGCAGGTTCTTCTTCGGAATATCGTCGACCTGATCGATCTGCGCAATCTGGGACTGACTGCTGCCGGGGACGTATTCATACATCACACTCGGCTCAATGGTGTGCAGAAAACTCCCGCCGTCTCCTCCGGTATACCGACGACTCAGTCGTGACGACGCATCCATGGCCGCCCAAAAGGTCTCGCGGTGAAGCGGGCTCGCCTCCTGAATCCCGCGCGTGTAATACACTTCCTTGAACTTCACATGCGGCGTCAGGCCGATCACGTGTCCGACATCGATCACATCAGTGGTGAGGCCCGGCATGAAATCCATGCGATTCACCGTGAACCCCTGTTCCCGATAGAAATTCACAAAATTGCTGTCGAGGTTCATGAGCAGCGGCAGCCCGAACGCCGAGGTATTCGGCAACACGTAGCCGACCTCCGGAAGACGCTGGAATGTATCGGGTCCGCCCGAATTCAACGGCTGGAGATACTGGCCCAGAAAATAAGCGCTGCCATACGGCAGACGTTGTGTGGCGAGCAATGTCGATTCACCACTGGGCGACGCCCGCTGCGCCCCCGAATTGCTGAGCTGCTGGAGATACTGCCGATCCGACACGAACGACGCCTGCCCTCGCACCAGGAGCGTGTCCGTCACCTGCTGCACATGCTGGCCGCTAATAATGCCTCGCAAACGCCGCTCGCCGCCACCGGCCTGGTCGACACCCGATACATTCGGCAATTGAGTCTGCTGAAGAAAGCTCGCGAACCACTGCCCGCTCGAACGCCGATTCATGTAGTAGCGATAGGTAAAATCGCTGCCGTATCCCAGGTTGGAATAATACGACGGCGCGATCGTCAGATCCTGGCTGGGGTTGATCGCCCAGAAATAGCCCTGCTGGTAATGCAGCCCGAACCGGTTGTCATACCCCGGCGTCGGGATGAGGAACCCGCTTTGGCGGGTGGTCAGAGGATAGGTCAGCGTCGGCACGGGAATGATCGGCGTATCGCGCATGCAGAGCCAGGCCCGTTTCAGCCCAATACTCTCACCCGTGTTTACGTCGAGATCGTCGAACTTGAAGCGCCAGGCCGGCACTTCGCCGTCCCTGGCGTCGCAATTGGTAAACGAGCCGTCCTTGATCCGGTAGTGATCTTCGGACAGCCGCCGGATGCTCCGTCCGGTGAAAAACGAATTGCTTTGCCGAATATACATCGATCCATGGGCCACGACTCCGGCTTCGGTATTCACATTCAATTCCAGCCGCTCCGAGGTCAGCTCGGAACTCGAGTCGGAGAAATGCACATGCCCGGTCGCCACTAACGTACCGGGCAGTGAATTAATCGTGACATGATCGGCGGTGAGCCGAAGCGACCCTTGCGTCACCACCACCGACCCATCCGCCTCGTAGACCTCCTGCTCCTGCAGATGATCGATGCGTTCGGCTGTGACGGTAAGGGGTTGGTTAGCCGGCGAAGCGGTGGTCACCGTTGACTCCGCCCGAGCAGATCCGACGAAGAGACACAGGCTGAGGAGGAGCGTAAGCAGGACCACCGGGAACGGACAACCAGTCGCCCGCCGCCATATGGGAGCCGAGTAGCAGTCTGGCCCCATCTCAACCACGAACAGGTGAGAGGGCACACCCTCGAAGAAGGGCCTTGATCTCGCCGACCAGCATCAAGGAACCCGTGACACAAATCAGATCGGACGGCGTGGCGAATCGCTTGGCAAGCGCCAGCGCATCGGCGGGGGTGGCCGCGACCAGGGCCGACGGCGCACAGTCGTGCAGCAGCGTGTGCAGTTCCGGGCCGGTGGAGGCACGCGGCAAATCCGCCTGCGTCAGGATCAACGTATCCACCTGTGGCAACAACGGCGCAAGGAATGCACGCGGATGTTTGTCGCGCATCATCCCCACAATCAGACTGACCCGCGCTCCGGGCCTGCCACGCCGCCAATCAGCGAGATACTCAGCCAACACAGCCGCAGCTGCGGGATTGTGGGCTCCGTCCACCATGATCGCCGGCGACTGGCCGACCATGTCCAAACGGCCTTCCCACGCGACATGTTGCAATCCACTCCGCACCGCCGGTTCAGGCACCACGAACCCGCGCTCGCGGGCAAGTTCGATCAAGGCGAGGGCGCAGGCGATATTGTCCAATTGAAACCGTCCTTGCAGCGAGCAGGACAGGTGATCGTACGTTGCCACCATTCCCGCATACCGGCAATCGGCCGTTGACGGACCGTCGCACTGAAACTCGCGCTCGAAACAAAACACGGGAGCGTTCACCTCCGACGCGCGCTGTTCAATGACCCGGCGAGCCAAGGATTCGATGCGACCGAGCACAACCGGCACGGCAGCTTTGACGATACCCGCCTTCTCACCCGCGATCGCCTCCAGCGTGGACCCGAGATACGCCTCGTGGTCCAGGCCAATCGTCGTAATGGCGCAGGCCAGCGGCTCCACGACGTTGGTGGCGTCGAACCGCCCGCCCAGCCCAACCTCAAGCACCGCCACCTCGACTCCGCATTCCGCAAAATACTGGAACGCCAACGCCGTCGTGAACTCAAAAAACGTAGGGGCGAGATCGGGTGCAGCGGCACCGCGCAAGGTATCGACCAGTCTGCCGACCGTCTCCTCCGAAACCATCACGCCGTTGACTCGGATGCGCTCGCGGAAGTCGATCAGATGCGGAGACGTATAGAGGCCAACTCGATACCCGGCGGCCTGCAACATCGCAGCGGTCATCGCCGCAGTGGAACCTTTTCCGTTGGTCCCTCCGACGTGGAGCACCGGGTAACGACGATGCGGCTCTCCCACCCTGGTCAGCAGGGTACGAATCGTCTCCAGCCCCAACTTGATGCCGTGCTGCTGCAGGCCGTACAGAAATTGAACGGTGGCGGAATAGGTCATCGTGGTTATTCGCGAGAGTTTGCCTGCACTAGAAGGCCGTAGGGAAATCCACTTTTTGCACCAGACACGACGACCCACTCACATGGCAGCTTGGAATCGAACTTGTCGCATCCTGCTAAAAATGCCCGACCAGCGTGCTCACTGCTTCTTTCAACTGCTTACGTTCGACGATCATGTCGATCATCCCATGATCCAGCAAGAACTCGGCTCGTTGAAACTGATCCGGCAATTGCTGCTTGATGGTTTGCTCGATGACGCGTGGACCCGCAAACCCGATCAGGGCCTTCGGTTCGGCGATAATGACGTCCCCCAGCATGGCGATACTCGCGGTCACTCCGCCGAAGGTCGGATCGGCCAGGATAGAGATAAACGGAACCTTGGCCTCTCCCAACTTCGCCACCGCCGCAGAGGTTTTTGCCATCTGCATGAGCGACAGAATGCCCTCCTGCATGCGGGCCCCGCCAGAAGCCGTCACGAGGATCAACGGCATACGCCCTTCCAACGCCCGATCGACGGCACGACAGATTTTTTCACCGACCACTGAGCCCATACTACCGCCCATGAACCCGAAGTCAAAAACGCACAGCGCGACCTTCCGCCCGTTGATCGCCCCCTGACCGATGACCATGGCGTCTTTGCGGCCGGTTTTCTCCTGCTGTGCTTTGATCCGGTCCTTGTACGTCCGCGTATCCTGAAACTGCAGCGGATCCTGCGGCTCCAACTCGGCGTCCCACTCCTTGAAGGTCCCGAGGTCGACCAGCAGATTGATGCGTTCAATCACCGAAATGGGGAAGTGATAGTCACACTTCGGACAGACCTTGTTGTTCCGGTCCACCTCTTTGCGATACACAATCTCCCGGCAATGATTACACTTCAGCCACATCCCCTCCGCTACTTTGGAGCGTTTGGGGGGTTCGGCTTCCTCGGTTTTGCCTTTTTTAAACCATGCCATCTGTGCTCACCTATAGTACAAGGGTTTGGCCCTCTTCGAGCGCGGTCAAATGAGGAAGCCCCAGTTGCCCGAGCTCCTGCCGAATCTGTTCGCGAAACCGCGGCTTGAGATGGTAGGCATAGACCGGCAACTCCGGCCGCGCCATCTTGGCAAATTCCTGTGCCAGCAACACCGGAGTCAGATGTTTAGCCACACGCGCCAGCTCATCCATCGCATTGGGAAACGAACTCTCGATAAACGCGGCCCGCAACCCGGTCACACCTTTTGCCCTCTGCCAAAGCGTATCCGTTCGATAGGTATCGCCGCTATAGAGCACCGTGTGTGCCCCTTCACGCAGCAAGAATCCCACGGTCGGCACGACATGGTTGACGCGAATCGGCGTCACGCCCAGCCCGCACAGCAGATCCTCTCGTCCCGCCTCCAGCTCATAGGGCACGAAGACGGGCCTAGCGGGATCGGGCAACCGGAAGAAATCAGGATACACCGTTCCATTAAAAATATGCGTACGGAGCCCATCCAACACTTCAGACATGGCCGCGATGACCACCGGCGCCTCGATCTCGCCGACCAGGTTATCGGCCAACGTCGGCAATTCGCGAATATGGTCGAAATGCAGATGGGTCAGCAGGACCACCCGGATTCGCCGCTGTTCTTCGAGGAACAGGCGCGACCCGATAGTGCCGGCATCGACCAGCAGCTGGTCATTGACCAGAAAGCCGCAGGTGCCGCATTGGATCGGACCGTTCGCCCCTGCAACCAACTGCCCAGACCCATGACAGCCCAGCACGCGGACATTCATAGCCGTGGATTCCCGGAACGTCCCTCGAATCCCGGCGCGCTCTCAGACGCTTGTGGATGAGTCCTCCGCACTGCGAGGCAGAATAACATACCTCTCTAAAAGGCGCACACAGATTTGCACGGACGGCTCTGCTTCCAGCACGTTCCTCTTGGAGAAGGTAACATTCGAACCTGTTCGCGAATGCGACAGACCCATGATAGGCACAGATCCCGGCTATGACCAGCCGCCGCCCAGTCCGATCCGGACCATCATGAGCAGTCCCAAGCCGATACTTGCGAGACAGGCCAGGCCCTGCATCATCCAATAGGCCCGGGGTCCGACGGCCACGGAATAGACCACCGGCAGACTCAGGATCGCCCCGACACCGACCATGCCGAGAATCGATCCGACCCCGAACACAACAATGTACCCGATGCCTTGGCCGATTCCCGTGACGGTCGAGAGCACAATCAACATGAGCGCCGCCGATCCCGCCAGTCCATGGGCCATCCCGATCAGGAGGGGCCGCAGCGATCCCTGATACCAATGCCCATGTGCATGACTCGGCTGCAGATGATGGCTATGTAAATGCATATGCGGCTGTCCATCGTGCTCATGCGTATGGAGGTGCCATTGCTCCCGGTAGATCCGACGGGCCAACGAGAGACCGAGGGCGACCAGCATTACGCCGACGGCAAACTCGAACAGGGTCGCCAACCGGTCGGGAATCGTGAGGTTCAAGGCCAACAGCAGGGTCCCGACACACAACAACATCAGCGTGTGCCCGAGCCCCCAAAAAAACCCCATGGCCGTGGACGCCCGCACGGTCGGACGCTCCGCCAGCACCGTGGAAAGCGCAGCAAGATGATCCGCGTCCAGGGCATGACGCAGCCCCAGCACAAATCCGAGACTGAGGATAGTCAGGGTATGAGGATCGAACATCGGCTGCTCCGAGAGAGGTGCGTCGTCTGCCCCTGTTGAAGGAACAACAGAAACTGACGCTCAACCTCCTCGCGCATGCATTTCCAGGTGGGGATCTTCGCGTAGACGGTTGATTTCAATCAGTCGCTGCTCTCGCAGACCCAGTACTTCCAAAGCTTTGCGCTCTTCGGCACCTCGATCTGCCCGCCCTTCCCAAGCGGCGGTAATCAACGATTTGATCTCGTCGCGGGACCGGCCTTGTCTCAGCGGCGCCCGCAAATCGAGTCCATCTTTCGCATACAGACAGAGGTACCACATGCCGTCCGCCGTGAGGCGGCTTCGGTCACACGAGCGACAAAAAGGCGTGGTGGTGGACGGAATGATGCCGAAGCTGGTGCCGTCCGGTAACCGAAACCGCTCCGCCGGCGCAACACTATTCTCAACGATCGGTTGTACCCCGCCGTAGTGTCGGCCGATCTGCTCCAGCATCTCCGACCGCGACAGTACCTGATTCATGGACCAGTCCGTGGCCCCTCCCACATCCATATATTCAATGAACCGGACCTCGCCGCCTACTGTTTTTCCATACTCGATCAGATCGATGAGTTCGTCGTCGTTGTAGCCCTTGATGATAACCGTGTCGAATTTCAGCGAGGGAAACCCGACCTGCACCACCGCCTTGATACCGTCGAACACCTGATGATGGAGATCGCGCTTGGTCAACGTGCGGAACCGATCGGCTCGCAGGGTGTCCAGACTGATCGTGACGCGATTCAACCCGGCAAACGACAAGTCGGCAGCCTGATCCGCCATCAGGACGCCATTGCTGGTGAGGGCGATTTCTGTGATCCGTCGATTTTCAGACAGCTGCCGGACAAACCGTGGCAGGTCCCGACGCAACAGCGGTTCCCCGCCTGTAAGCCGAACCTTGTCTACTCCCAACTCCGTGAAGATCGCCGTGAGTTCGGCCATCTCTTCGAACGTCAGGATGGTATCGCGCGGCAACCAGGCATAATCGTCCTCGGGCATACAATACTTGCACCGAAGGTTGCAGCGGTCGGTCACAGAAAGGCGCAAGCTACGGAGCGGACGCCCTAATCGGTCGAAAATCGTGGGAGCGGGTGTATCGAGCATGCTGTGATCCATAATGACTCGAAGGCGCGGGCCTCTCCCCCCTGACGGCGTGCCCCTGAGGGCTATGGGTGCTCCTCGACCCACACCTCTCCTTCGGGGGTGTGCTCGAGTTTCCAAATCGGCGTAATTTGCTTCAGTTCATCGATCGCCCACTGACAGGCACGGAAAGCCTCGGCGCGATGCTCAGCCGCGGCAATGATCAAGACAATATTCTCTCCGATGGTGATCTCGCCATACCGGTGCAGGACCAGCACTTCGATCACACCGAAATCTTTGATGGCGCGTTCACGAATCTCGCGCAGTTTCTTCTGCGCCATGCCTTCGTAATGCTCGAAGGTGATGCCGTCTACATCCTTCCCCTTCGAACGGTCACGGGCCGTCCCTAGAAACATGGCAATGCCGCCGATCCGTTTGGAGCGCCGGCGCACCCGCCTGAGTTCCTCATCGATCGAAAAGTCTTCCCGTTGGACGCGGACCAACATCGCCTCATCGTCGGTCGCGGGCTGGTCGGCGTTGGTGACCTGCTCAAGACTCATCGTGTGCTCCTATGATTTCCACCCGCGAAGGGCGGTAATAACGCAACTTCATCTCCGTCGTTGACTTCAAGATCCTCGTGCGCGATCTCTTGATTGACCGACACCAGCACCTTTTTTTTCTGCAGCAATTCGCCGATCTTCGGATAAGCCGCGTCGATCACCGACACCAGATCCTTGACCCGCTTCCCGTCGTGCAGCGCCAGAGACAGCGTCCCTTGATTGCCGGCCAGCATCTTGATCATGCCGAAGAGTTGTATCGTCACCATTTCAGCCGACCTTCCTGGAATAGAGGCCGGACTTCCCGCCGGATTTCGTCAACAGGCAGATGTCGCCGAAGCTCATGCCACGGTCCACAGCCTTGCACATATCGTAGATCGTCAACGCGGCCACCGACGCGGCGGTCATCGCTTCCATTTCCACGCCGGTCGGACCGGTGGTCTTGGCCGTGGCAGTGATCGTGATCGCGCAACGACCTTCGTGATTGGGCTCGGCTGTTTCGGTAAAAGAAATATCGACGCTGGTGAGGAGGATGGGATGGCACATGGGAATCAAATCCGGAGTCTTTTTCGCCCCCATCACCCCGGCAACCTGGGCAACGGCCAGCACATCTCCCTTGGCAATCTTCCCGTGCTGGATCTTGTCGAGGGTGGCAGGCTCAAGAAACACCGTGGCCTGCGCCGTTGCCAGACGTTCGGTGGAGGCCTTCGCCCCGACATCGACCATCCGTGCCCGCCCCGACTCGTTGAAATGCGTAAACTCGGCCATTCTCTACGCCAAATCAGCTGGTTGTCGCCTATGAACCGCCGAATTATAGGAGCCGATGAAAATGGGAGTCAAGAAGGGAAGCGGGCAGAACAGGCCGGTCCCTCGCGTTCCTTCAACGAGGATCCCATCGCCCAATACGGCCATTCCGCTCCAATTACTCGAGCCGGAGACCTGCGCGCAGGTTGCCCTGCCGGAAATGATTCGGCAGCAGCATAATGCAATTCGGATTGAGTCCTTGCGCTTTCAACGTGTCGATACTCCCCAGCACGGTCCCGCCTTTGGCCAGATCGATCACCGTGATAGACCCGTCGCTCAGGCCTTCCAGATTGAGCAGACTGTTTTGGACAAAGAGATAGCGTTCGTCGGGCGACAGGACGCTATGGTGAGCACCCTGGGCTGCAGGAATGGCCTGGAGAAACTTCGGATGGCTCGGGTCGGAATTGTCGTACAGATTCACAAATCCCGGCTTCGCCGTCGTGACGAACAATCGGTCACCTGTCGCATTGTAGAGCATCTCCAGCGGCATACCCTGGTGCCGGGGGCCGTAATCGTCCACCTGCTGAAACGAGAACGACTGACTCGCCGCATCCCAGATACCGGTCCACAGCGTGCCCTCCAACATGTTGGTGATCTGCACCACCGGCGGATTCGAATTGGGCGCAAACATCACTTCGACCGGAGCGGCCTTGGCGGGTGACGGTTTGGACGACACTTTGTGCGTCGAGAGCACCGCCCCAGTACTGGCCTGCAAGACTGTGACGGAGTCGCCGGCCTCCGACATATCCGGCTTCACCGTGCTCGTGATCAACACACGATCGATCCCGCTGTGAATGGCGATGCCATGCGGATAGAGCACGGACGCGCCCCCGCCGCCCGGCGTGCGGACGGTCTTGATCGGTGTATCGTTCACGGCATCGCCCATGATCACGGCGCTCGATCCCATACAGGTTAGGTACCAGGTCCGGTTATCGTCCGATACCACCAGATCTTCCAATGCCTGGCAATCCGGCACATTGATGGCGCGAAGCCGATAGGGAAAGCGAGTGAGGTCCACGACGTGGAGCACGCTCTTGCCTAAGGCTGTGATGTAGGCTTTCGTCCGATCGCGGTTGAAGAAAATATGGTGGGCGACAAGGTCCGGCGGAAGCGGAACCTCCATCAGAACTTTCCCGAAGTCCGCCGACTCGGGATCGATGTCCATAATCGCAATCCCTTCCCGCCTCACCGATTGGTCAGGTTTACTTTCATAGTTGAGCAGAGCCAGCAGTTCCGCCAAGGCCGGCGCCGTAGAAACAAGCAGTAATCCGAGGGTCAGGAAGAGGAGTCGGAAGCGTGTCATGATGGCCTCCTTCGGTTGGGTGGGAATGCTTAAGAAACTACTCCTTTCACCCATTCTCCGCAATGGGCGGCGCAGCAGCTGATCTCCGTCACCGGACTTCGGCCCCATGCCCTCCGTCCGTCGCCAGGATGTTTCAGCGATGCCCTCCCGGGGAGCTCGATCAAAGCCTGTGGATCCAGAGGAGCAGAGGGCGGAGACGGCTCTCCTGAAAAGTCAGGGCTAGTCTTTCCCTCAATCAGGATGTTATCCAGTGGAGAAACCGGTATCCTTCCGCCTCCACGAGAGACCGACATGAAGCCGACGCATCACTGGATCCCGCTGCCGCTCTATACACAAGTACTCATCGCCGTGATCTGCGGCGGGCTGCTCGGTGTCATCTTCGGGCAGGAGCCCTATCTGGGCGGTCTACGCAATGCGCAACTGGGAAAACTCGGCCTCTTTGTCGTCACGTTACTCAAGACGCTCGCCATTCCGCTCATTTTCTTTGCAATCCTCGATGCGCTCATTCGAACGACCATTCCGCTCCGCCAAGGGGGCAAGCTGGTCCTCATCTGCCTCGTCAACGTCTCCGTCGCCATGGCCATCGGCCTCGCCATCATGAACACCTGGCAGCCAGGCCTGGCCTGGCAGGGCCGCGTCGACGCGCTGCTTCAACTGGTGCCGGGCACCAAACCCTCTGCCACCGTGCAAGCTACCGTGCAGGCCGGTTCGGAAAACCCGATTGAGTACCTCCTCTCCTATATTCCCCGCACCATCGCCGACCCGTTTTCAAGCAACAACATCATCGGCGTCGTCCTCCTCGCGCTGGTGCTCGGCACCACGCTACGGCTGGTACGGAGCGACAAAGACCAGACCACCGGGCTGGTCAACGCCCTGGTGCGCGGCATTGAGTGGGTCTATGTCTGGCTGGTGCAGATACTCGAATGGATCATCCTGGTGGTACCGCTCGCGGTATTCGGCGTGGTCGCCCAGGTCGTCGGCAAAGCCGGTATCGGAGTCTTTTCCGTCCTGTGGATCTTCCTCGCCGCGATGCTCGCGGGACTCGCCGCCCATGCGCTCATCTATTACCCGCTGCTCGCCTGGCTGATCGGAAAGAAGTCGCCGAAGGTCTACCTGGGCCAGGGAGCCGACGCCATCCTGACCGCCGTATCCTGCAACAGCAGCCTCGCGACCGTGCCCGTAACGCTCCAGTGTCTCCACCGCATGAACGTCTCGCCGCAATCCTCGCGCCTCGCGGCCTGTGTCGGGACGAATCTCAACAACGACGGCATCACCCTCTACGAAGCTATGGCCGCCCTCTTTCTCGCGCAGGCGCTGGGCTTCGACCTGCCGATGGCGAAACAGGTCTTGATCGTGCTCGCCTCCATCATCGCGGGAGCCGGCGTGGCGGGCATTCCCGAGGCCGGACTGATTATCCTGCCGCTGGTATTAGCCGCCGCAGGCCTGCCGGACCATGTCATCATTGCGGCCATTCCCCTCATCATGACCGTGGATTGGATCATCGCCCGCGCCCGCTCCGGCGTGAATGTCATGAGCGATATGCTCGTCGCCATCTTGCTCGATGCCGGGCACGTCGCGCCTACCGCCGAACCGGCCACCATTCCTCACCGGTCCGGCAAGCAGAATGCGGGAGAAGCCGAGGCGTCCTGAGCAGCGTGCCGGTTGTGCCTGGCCGGAACTTATTTCCCGCTCCCGATCAACAGAGCCAGGGCATGCAGGAGTAGTCCCACCAGACCTCCGACGATGGTCCCATTGATGCGAATGTACTGGAGGTCTTTGCCGACTTCCCGCTCGATGGTCTCCACCATCTGAGTCGGCGACCATTCCCTGACCGTGTTGGCCACCAGCTCCCCGATCTTGTCGCTGTGCCGCGTGGCCAGTGCCTCGACCAGACCCTGCACCCCATCATGCAACAGGGCGCGCAATGCGGCGTCGTTCTGCAACGTGCGCCCGACCTCGGCCAGGGCAGCATCGAGATAGGCCCGAATGTCGGACGGCTCCCGGCTCAAATCGTCCAGCATCCACTGCTTGAGCTGGTGCCATGACTCGTCCAGAAACTGCAACAGCGTCTCGTACGCCAGTAGCTGTTCTTTGAGGGAAGCCTCTCTCCTCAACGCGTCGTCGGACTGCATGAGCCACTCCGACAAGGCATGGAGCCGGTCAATCACCTTCCGCCGCATCGGATCGTGCGGAGCGTCTCGCATCGTACGGAGCGTGTCGTAGACAGAATCCAGCACTTTGTGGGAGACAGAATAATCCAACTTCACAAAACTGAGGACGCGAGACCAGGGGAGTTTTTCAGCCACCGTCCTGCCCAACGAGTCTCTGTTGGCATCCACGTACTCGAGCACAGCGGAGAGGATGTCGTTCAGGAGGCGATCCCGTTGGTGGCTCCCGAGAAAACCTGCCAGCATCCGACCGGCAAGGGGTGCGACGCTCACGCCACGCATGACCTTGGTGGCAATCTCGCGAAGCATCCTCTGCATCGCCGTATCTTCCGACGCGTTCAGCGCCCGGACAAGCAGCTGCGCGACCTCGTGGGTCAGTACACGCCTACGTTCCGGAGCGAGTAACACCTCGATCAGTTCTTCAGGGATCCGCCAGGAGCCGACCAACCGGGCGATCCCCTCTGGTGTGACCAGCTTTCGCTGAGTCAGACTCCCGATGTTGGAGGCAATACGCTCGGTATTCCCGGGGATGATGGCCGTGTGCGGGATCGGCACGCCGAGGGGATGCTTGAACAGCGCCGTCACCGCGTACCAATCGGCGAGCGCCCCCACCATCGCCGCCTCGGCGAAGGCGCGGAGCCATACGAACCAGGGATGTGCCTCTTGTTGAATCAGCGCGACGACAAACAGCAGCGCCATGAACAACAGGAGCCCGGTTGCCAAGGCCCGCATGCGAAGATAGTCTTCAGTTTTCGTCGGCAAGGTCTGCTCTGTGGCACTCACGGCACGTCTCCTCTCTCACAGCGTGAACAGAGCGATCAGAGCCTTCATGCCCTCGCGCTATGAGGCATCGGCCTTCCCCTCCTCCGAGCCACAGCCTACCGATTCTCCAACCGATTGTAGTCCAACAGTCCGGCTTCGAGAGGGTCAATGCGGCGGTAGGCCTGGTGAACAGCATCGCTGTGCGCCCAGAAGTGCTGGTGCGTGCGCCGCACGGCGAAACGTTCGGCGAGCCGATGATAGTCTGCTTCGCTCGTGAGGCCGGCCAGAGCCGCGATGAACTCCGGCAACGCCGCCTGTTCGACATGAAAGAACACATTGGGGTACGCGCCGATGACTCCCTTCGCAACAGTCAGCGCATCCTCTGCCGGAAGACGACGGGACTCGGGGTTGAAGACAGACGCGAGGTTACTGTAGCCGTCGTCGTGCAAGAGCGTGTAGAGGCGGTCATGACGAACGTCGCCGCCGGGCCGGTCCGTAATCGTCAGCAGGGCCACTTCGGGAAACCATTGCAGCGCCTTACCTTTAATATGCGCCAATGCTCGCAACTGAGCGCGGAGCGTCGAATCAAGTTCGTCGTTGATATCATGGAGCGGATTTCGGACCCCGCCGACGTGTTGACGCAGTAACGCGAGCAACTCCTGCTTAGGTTGATTCGTCCGATATCGAATACCGCTTTCTTTTCGAACCTGGAATTGCAGTCCGTAGACATAATCTTTGACCGACTGGGACGCATCCCGATACCAGAAGTCCCGCACCCGCTCTCGTTCCTGCGGCGGCAACAGCAACAGGAAGTTCGATTCCCCTTCCATACGCAGAAAATCCATGTAGAGCCGGGTATCGAGCTGGTGCCCCGCAAAGCCGTAGACGTCGAAACCGGCCACCAGCAGATAGAAAATACGCTCGAACAGATCGTAGGAGACCAGCCACGCGGTTTTGGGTGCCTCGCCGATCAAGCCCTGCACGGCGGAGCCGCTATCGGCGTGACGGAACAACGTGAGGGCCGCGCTCGACTGCATTCCCCGTCTGTTCCAGATGAAGGAGAGATCGGCCGTCTCACTCCGAGGTTGTAGCGCTTCGATATACGCCTGTTTGGCCTTGAGAAAACTTTTCTGCATGCGGGAGTATTTCAGCCAGGAACTGAGGCCGAACCGGCTCACTCCTTCGGCGGTCGGCAAGTAGAGATGGCTGCTGTTCTCCGCCAGGAACGTTTCGCTCTGGTCCAACGCGGCGCTGTCCGGATCGGTGAAGAAAAGCCAGAACCGTTCATCGATGACATCCAAGGCGACCTGTCCCCGACAGACCGGTCCTTTCATGAACTGCATGAAGAACGTGTGGGAGTCGTCGAGCAGAAAACGGTAGCGCGAACGGAACGGCAGAGCCCGGAAGGCCACGAAAGGATTGGAGGCCACACTCACGTCGTATCCTGGCAGAGCGTCCACCTCATACGGCGCGTCGAGAAAGAGCTCGGCGTACCGCTGCTTGCGCGCGGGACTCAGTACGTAGGGAATATGGGTCTTGGCGAGGAGACTGCCGCGCACCGGCTGAAGCCGATAATAGACGCGAGGTACGCCTGGATCATCGTAGGGCCGCCGCGTGACCACCAGATCGATGGGCTGCCCCGGCGCAGAGCGGGATCGCACGAGTCGAAACCACTGGCGGTCGGAGAGTCCCTCGAAATAGAGATGGGTGAGAGTGAGATGCTCATAGAGATAGCGGCTCATCAATTGCTGTTTAGGGGAGTCCCCATTGAAGAACGCTTCCCATTCCTCGATCTGAGCGATGGACATGGGCGAGGCCGGCTCCACGTCCCGGTAGGGCGCGCCCTCCTCGATCCATCGCATGAGAGTCTGGTATTCCTGCTCGTTCACGCCCGGCAAACCGTACGGCATGCCCCAGAGCGGGTGATCGGCAGCAAACGCATCAAACTGAGACTCCGTGGGACATTGTTGCTTTCGATCAAGCGAGAGATCGAACGTCTCGGGGAGCAGCGGCTGCGGAGGCAGGGGGTGTGTCCGCTTGAGCGCCAAGATACGCGCCAAGACTCCGGCGCGGCGCGCCTCCTCAGTCGCCTGCGCTCGTTCCTCAAGGACCGGAAAAAAATCCTTCTTGCGCCAGGCCTCCACCGATTGGGCATCTTCGAAGAGGCGGGTCGGTTCGGCCGTCACCAGGCGCGTTCCCTCGTAGACGGGTTTTTTATTCGCCCCTCGGGTCAGCCCTTCATAGGCGGTCAGATTCAGCTGGCACGGTGAGTCGTAACAACCATGGCACACGGCACAGCGTCGCTCGACAATCGGTTGCACATCCCGCCAATAGTCGACCGTGCCGATACCGGCCGTGCTGGGAGGAAGTGCGGAACGTTGGCTTGAGTCGACTGCCCAGGAAGGGGTTGGCCCGGCGCAAACTGCCAGCACCAGCACAGCCACACCACACAGCCAGGCCGAACACACACGAAGCGCCGAGCCCTGTTCCTTGTGTTTGGGATAACACTCATCTGCGTGGCGCACGCTCGTAGGCTCCCTATCAGGGTCTAACGGGGTCTGACTCTAGCACAAGCCTCTACACCTGCACTATGGATAGACTCGAAGACGGGACACCGGGTCGTACATCGACCAGTCATCTCATGATCGGTTCCCGAGTCCTCCTGATCGCCGCTCCTTTCTCGTGCGGGAGTCCCGATGCAATCGCGACCCCGGATCGAGTACAGTGTATCGATCACACATCGGTATTTGATGGCAGGAGGAACAGAGGAACAATGGCGAGATCGAGACGACCCGAGTTGGAAAAAGATAACCCGACTGCCCCGCAACTCTATGTCGGGCCCAGAAGAAAGCGCGCCCTCTCCCGGGCCACCACACCGGCCCATCCCGCTCCACAGGACCCGATGGCTGCAGCCCTGCGAACGTTGCTGGATGCCGCGGAACAGTTCGTCAACGGCGTGCCCTATGTGCAAGAGCTGGACAAGGAACGCAATGCGCTGCTGGAGGCGATCACGGACGCGCAGTCGCTGGTGTCGGTCGAGCGCGGGACGGTGACGCGACCGGCTCGGGCGAGGAAGAAGGGCTAGCCCGAATTATTCATGAGCGCTTCTGCTGCAATCGCGGATTCGCAGCTGCGACCAGCCTGTCGGCGGGCGGGCTCGCCGCTCGGTCGGTCGACATCCTGTTCAAGGATGCCTTCCTCCCTCACGACTCCGCGCGCCCGTCTCGCTTTGCGACTCCGCACTTTCGCGACGAACCGTCATGAATAATGCGGGCTAGGACGGATTGAAATACGTGGTCACGTCAGGATGACGCCAGGCTGTCCGGCTGGCGGCCAAGCGGCAAACGGATGGTAAATTGCGACCCTTTACCCGGCTCCGTGTCGACGGACACCGTCCCCCCGTGGGCTTCGACAATTCCTTTGACGATAGCCAACCCTAAGCCGATCCCTCCGGACTCCCGTGCCCTGGCCTTGTCCACCCGATAGAACCGATCGAAGAGGAACGGCACATGTTCCGCCTCGATTCCGGGACCCGTGTCTCGGACCGCAATCTCCAGCGAGTCATCGGAACGGCGGAGTTGCACCGTGACCGAACCGCCGGGCGGCGTGTACTTCAGGCTATTGTCCAGCAGATTGATCAGCGCCTGTTTCAACCACTGCTCATCCGCCGAAATCGTGGGGACGGGCACGACATCGAGGGAGAGCGAGAGCTGGCGGTCATCGGCCAGCAGCTTCAACTCGAGGACCAGTTCCTGCAACAAGGGTTCCAGTTCGAGGGGAGCGAGTTGTAACGGCGGCCGATCGCCGGTCACCTTGGTGAGCGTCAGCAGAGCCCGCGCCAGCGCGATCAGTTTCTCCACCTGCTCCAGATTCCCGATGAGGGCCTCACGATACTCCTCCGTGGATCTGGCCTTTTGAAGCGCGACTTCCAGGTTCCCCTGCAACACGGTCAGCGGCGTCTGCATTTCGTGGGCGGCATAATCGACAAACCGGCGCTGGCTTTCGCAGCTCTTCTGGAACCGGTCCATCATGGCGTTAAAGGCTTGTGTCAGGCGGTGGAACTCTTGAAACGGAGAATCGAGCGATAATCGCTCGCCCAGATCCGCTTCCGACATGGTTTCCGCGCGCCGGCTCAACAGACTGATCGGCGTCAGAACCGTCCGCGCGATCCAGGCGCTGCGGGCCCACGCCACCAGGATGACGAGGCCCGACCCGAGCGCCAGCAGAATCGCGAGCCCCTTCAGCGTTTCCTGTGAAAAGTGGAGCGACTCCTCCGCTTGCAAAATATAGCGGACCTCGCCGCGCCTGGGCACCGGGATAGACACGCGGCGCACAGGGGCCCCCTCGCGCAAACGGACCACATCGAAGACGGTCTGGCCCTGCTTGACCTGTGCGAGGAGGGATTCCGGCACGGGAGGGCGAGGCACGACATCGGACCCCTTCCACAGGAGCTGTCCGTCGATCGACAGAATCCGGACGCTATGCGCGCCCTCCCGGAGTTCATGTTGTTCTTCCTGGCTGCGGCCTTTCTCCCCCAATACGACCAATTCATCACTGGCCCCACGGATCACGTCCGGTCGCTGCTCGATAATGCGTCCCAATGTTTCCGCCAGCTCGAGCAACCGTCTATCGACATACCCGTTCAGCAGCGTTTCGCCCCCGATATAGATCAGCGCCGAAAAACCGAGGAGCAGCCCTCCCATCAAAATCACGGCCGTCCGTCGGATCAACCGTCCCAGTGAATTCACCGTCCGGATTCCTCATCTTCCAGCATATAGCCGGCACCCCGCACGGTCGTAATCAACACGGGAGAAAAGTCGCGATCCATCTTCGCACGCAGCGACCGGATATGCGCGTCCACGATATTCGTCATGGGATCGTAACTGATGTCCCACACATGCTCGATGATGGCGGTCCTAGTCAGCACACGATTCTTGTTGCGTAAGAGAAATTCGAGCAGCGCATACTCCTTATTCGTCAGTGCGATTTCAGTGCCGTTCCGGCACACGCGGTGAGTCGCCGGATCCAGCTCCAGATCGGCGGCCGTCAACCGCGTCTGCAGCGGGGGCCCGCCGCGCCGCAACAACGCCCTCGCTCTCGCGAGGAGTTCTGCGAAGGCAAACGGTTTCGTCAAATAGTCATCGGCGCCCAGATCCAGGCCAGAGACCTTATCCTGCACCGTATCGCGCGCGGTCAACAGCAAGACGGGCGCCGTCACACCGGTGCTGCGCAGACGACGGCAGAGCGACAGGCCGTCGAGCACCGGCAGCATGATGTCCAGGATCATCAGGTCGTACGGATTCGCGATGCCGAGCTCAAACCCCTGCTCGCCATTACAAGCGACATCCACCGCATACCGTTCCTCCTTCAGCCCCTTCCGAATAAATTGCGCGAGATCGGAATCATCCTCGACGAGAAGAATACGCATGGCAATCGGTGCTCCGAACCGGCCGGACGGTGAAAAAAATGAACAACGGTGAGGCCCCCACCACGGAGGCCCTCACCATCATATTAATACATCAGCCTGGCCCTAATCGATCAGAGAGAGGGTCCTAGGGGAAGAGAGACTCGGATGCGTGAGCACGAAATCCCCTGAAGACGGCGCCCAGGGGAACTGAGAACGCGCGACGATCGGCGAGCCCGGCAGGCGCTCGCCGACCGGCCGGCATTAGTATGGAAATGTCGCGACAGATCCCTGTTCAACCCTGCCACCGTTCAGGCTCCTGACAGGACGCAGGTGAGGAGCCGCGCGGTTTGGGCGGTCAAGACCGAGTGCGCGCCACTCATATACCGCCTCATACGTGCGCGCAATCTTCGCCACGGCCGCCGGGCCGTTCTTCGCCTCACGCATGTCCGCATACGGAATCACGGCCTGCCAATTCAAATCCGGCGCGTGGGTGAGTTGCTCCGCGGACATCGCGATCAAGGCCAGCTCCTTAAACTCACGATAGACCCTGATGACTTCAGGGACATCCAGAGATTCATACACCGTCGCAACGATCGGAATCGGGCTACGACGCATCAACGGCAAACAGGACAGGCCCGAATGCACGTGGATGATGTCGAACGACGGCACCGTGGCAAACGCTTTCTCCAGTGCGAGCATCGCCAAGGCCTCCGCAAGATGGCGCTTGGGGGCAGGATACGACCGCATCGAAAAAGGAGCGACCGGGACTACAGTCCCGGCTGTCCTGCTGTCCCCGCTGGCAAACACCGTCACGTCATGTCCCAGCCGGGTGAATTGCTCCGTCAAATGGACAATCATTCCGCCTTGTGGGTGCTGACTCTCGACTGAAACCTGTTCCCAAAACGGGCTGATGTGGCCAATCCGCATTGTGTGTTCCCTTTGTCCGATCCAGCCGGAGACGTGCACTTCAGACTCGCCGGTGCCGGCGACGGCGCACGCGAGTCATCGACGGGTCAGCGATGGGCGCTGCGATGAATCTATGGTTCTGAGGGGGCCTTGCGGGCAGTCGGATAGCCGCCCGCTCTACGTTCAAAGAAACGGTACAACGGCCATCATGAAAATTCGGCGAAGAGGTGGTGAAGTCATCATGAAGTGATCGCACGATGCCCGAGACGTGGAGCCGTCGTGCGATCTCTCAAGCAAGCGGGTCTGCTGGGGGCTCTTGTCGGGACGTTCAGGAAAGGGCTGCATGACGTTCGGGGAAACGGCACCGCTGGATGGTCTATGCCGTCCTTCATCGGAAACAAAACGGGGGCAGCCACCTGCGTGACCGCCCCCGTATCCAACTATCTCGCGCTGTCCCCACCGGGGACCGCTCGACTCAATCTTACGCCACCTGCTGAATCGCGGACAGCAACCACTTACCATGCTGATACCGCATAAAGGTCCAGACCTCGGTCGTTTCGATGGGCTTCTCCGCACTGCCTTCGATGAGATACCCAGCGTCCCCCGCGGCCTTTGACAAGGACACGGTATAGTCCAGGGCACTCCAACGCAGGCTGACCGTCGCGTACTGCACCGTGTTTTCAAGCCACGACTCCCGGACTTCAGCTTGGAGCAGCACCACATCCTCCACACGGTTCACCTGATCCCGGCTGGTCAGTTCGGCCAGGCCGGTGCTGAAATACTCCAGCATTTCCGGCGTCACCAGGCGGCGCAAGACGGACAGATCCTGCTTACCCCAGGCGGTTTGAATATCGGTCAACGATTGCTGGAAGTCAGCCTTGTCGGCTGAGGTGATCTCGCTATCGATCGTGGCCGTTCGAAGCGTCGCCACGGGCGCATCTTCCAGCAGGGTTCCACTACTCGCCGCGCGGCTCCGTGTGATGCCCGAGAAATCAGGCGCCACCGCAGGCTTGCGGGATCGCATATAGAAAAACAGCGCCCCGGCTCCCATCAACAGCAGTAAAATGAACATCCCGCTCGGGCCGGACGATCCGGCCTGACCGTTGTCTCCGACCAGCTCACCCGCTTCGTTCGTCCGCGCGCTGCTGTCGGTCGCCCCGAACAGCATATGACCGATCCATGATCCGGCGAGACCGCCGGCAATACCCGCGAGCAGGGGATTGCGCTGCAGCCACGAGGGCTGCGCAGCAGGCGTCGGCCTGGCCGTCGAGGCCGGACCGCTGGCCACGGAAGGCGGCGGGCTCGTGGCCTGCCTGGCGGTCGTGGATTGCTCGATCGGCTTCGCGCCGTTGTCCTGATAGGTGCGTGACCCGCGACTGCCCATGCTGCCCGAAGAGCTACCGCCGCGCGACCCGCTGGAGAACCCACCCCCCGATCCACCCCGCGCCTTCGCAAAGGAAATGGTCGGCACGCCGACCAAAGACAACACAAGACATGCAGCCATCAATTTAGTGGTATTCAAGCGATACGTCCTTTCTATGGAACGTGAGAACAGTCTGAAACCTCACCCGAATCTTGCATGAGCGCGTCTGCGGCGGGCTCGCAATGCGACTCCTCGGTTTCGTAACGAACCGTTAGGAATCATCCGGGTTACGGTTATCCTACCAGCAATGTCGAAAGAAAACCTAGATTTCATCCCCGGCTCCTGCGAATCGCATCGCAGCCGGCTTCCTTGTAAGATAGCCGTGACGCATTCGTTCGACGCTCTCGTTTCTGGAAACGACGCGGACTTTACCTCGAAAGGAGTCATCGTGAAACAGGGATATCGGTTGATCGTCGTGGATAAAGATGGGGTGTTGGTGTCGGAATTCCAACTGACGGAGCAGGCGTTGGCCGCGCCGGAGGCGTTCGTCACCGCACTGAAGGAATCAGTCGAGGCCATCGAAGAGGCGGAACCGTGAGGGTTACGCCCTCCCGATGTGTTGGCGACTATCCCCGGAACAACTCACATCTACCTAGACTCAGGAGGCAGCAAAGATAGGTTAGGTAGTGTGCTGGCCGAAACCTCTTCCGTCTGGCCCTGCTCCCCACTGGCTCTATTCCGGTTCATCCGGTTGGGGGATGCGATGGATGGAGAGAACGCTGTGACGTTCACCCTGCCGCGGGTCGCTTCAAATACCAGTATTTGCCGCATGCTCTCCGTTGACAGATTGCGTGGTAACGACTACCGTACCGCCATCTTTTGACATCAACGACTTCATTCTGATCGCTTCTCACCGACCACGGAGGTACGTATGGCCAAGACCACCTCGTCATCCAACAGCAAACCGAAGGGACTCTCCTTACACATCGGCCTGAACGCCGTGAGCCCCGCCGCCTATGGTGGCTGGAGCGGCGACCTCGCGGCCTGTGAGTTCGATGCGAAGGACATGGCGGCGATCGCCACCTCGCGCGGCCTGAAAGCCACCCTGCTGCTGACCAAGCAGGGAACGCGAGCCAAGACATTAGCCGCCATGCGCAAAGCCGCCAAGACACTGCGGAAAGGCGACTTCTTTTTTCTGACCTATTCGGGCCACGGCGGTCAGATCCCCGATGTCACAGGTGAGGAATCTGACAAGCAAGACGAAACCTGGTGCCTGTTCGACGGCCAGCTGATCGACGATGAGTTGTACTTCGAATTGAGCCGCTTCGCGGCGGGCGTGCGCATCCTGGTGCTGTCCGACAGCTGCCACAGCGGCACCGTCACCCGCAACATGCCCCCGCAATTCGATCCCGGCCGATCGGTCGGGCGCTCGAAAATGATGCCGATCTCCGTCGGCCTCCGCACCTATCGCGAGCACCGGAAGTTCTACGACACCTTGCAGCAGGGCGTCGCCAAAGTTGCCGGCAAGGCCTCTGTGGCAGATCCGGATAGTGTGCTCGCCCAACTGGCCGTGAGTCCGCGCCTGACGGCCATCGCGAAGGCATTCAAACCATCCGTGATCCTGATCTCAGGCTGCCAGGATAACCAGACCTCCATGGATGGCGAGCAGAACGGGGCGTTCACCGAACAGTTGCTGAAAGTTTGGAATCATGGGAATTACAGCGGGAACTATGCCAAGTTCCACGCCGCCATCCGTGCGGGACTGCCGGCCAGCCAGACACCCAATCTGTTTACGCTCGGAGCCGTCGCCCGGTTCTTGAGGCAACAGCCGTTCTCGGTCTGACGAACGTTCGCAGGGAGCGCATCTCCCGGGAGGCGACGCGCATGAGCCTGAAGCAACTCCTCGGCATCGTGGTGATCGTGCTGTGGCTGGGGTATTCAGGCACGCTCGCCGCGGCGGACCTGACTGGCGCATGGAAGGGTCTGCTCAGCAGCGCCGACGGCAGTCAGGCTGAAGTACAGATCGACTTCAGTCCGCAGGGCTTTCCCCTCTACTCGTACACCAACAACAAGGGGCTGACGCGGCAGGTGGAGTTGTCGCACGCGGGTCAAACGGTGGAATACGTCCCGCCAGGCGGCGGCGTGCAACGGATGATCGTGCAGCGTGTCGACAAGGGGCAGGGGCGATTGTCGGTCGGTATCGTCGGTTCCTTTGAGCGGGCGAGTCAGGGCTATCTGGATCAACGGCAGGAAGCCGCCCTCTTCGAGTATACCCTCGTTCCCGGTGGCCTGAAGATGCGCGTCACCACCAGTTCGACGGCTCACTTCAGCGACAAGGATCTGATGGTGAGAGGCGATCCGAACGCCGTCGTCGCGGAGGGAGTTCTGCAGAAACTTCGTTAAGGTGACGCAAACGAAGAGAGCCCGACGGACAGCCGCCCGTCTGCGTCACCGAGACAGTGCGGTGTTCGACATTCTCCCGGTCACACAGGCGGGAGCCGCCATCATGAGGCGGCAGTGAGGCCCCAACGGAACCGGATCAGCGACCCTTCTTCGCGCTTTTTTCGGCGCGCTTCTCCATGAGCGTCTTAGCAGGTTTCTTCTTAGCCGTCTTTTTCTGCTGCATGCCCTTCGCCATACCCACCCTCCCGTGGTAAATGAATGCCTATGACCCTGTCGATATCAGTGCCCCTCGTTCATACACGCAATCCGAACAAAATGGAATAGGCGCGATCCCATGGCAGGTCCACCTCCGTTGTCTTTTTCCAACTCGCTCACCGCGGCGCAACGCACCGCCTTTTATGAGAGGCACAAACCCATCGCGGTGGCGATGATCCTCCTCGTCTTCCTTCTCCCCTTCGTCGGCGTGTATCTGGGCGGCTTGATCGGCGCGGTGTCGGGCGTGATCATCTCGGTCGTCTGTTATTACCTCACGCCCTATCTGGTGCTCACGCTCCGTGGACGAAACGACCACTAACCTAGCAGGATGCGGAAAAAGTCCGCCAGCAGCGTTCTCGCGGCGCTCAGCGGCTCACCGTACGACGCGAGTACGATTCGCCACTTCGCTTGCTGCGGCCTTGCTGGACGTCCTTTTTGCGCATCCTGCGGGACACTCTCAAATCGACACGGCGCAGGACGTATGAGTGGATCGTAATGTATTACGTAGCCATCGAGTTTTTCTGCAGCCTGCTAGAGTACAGCGTGCGCCACACTCGCGCGCCTCCTGCAGAAATTCAGTCTTTACTACTCCGAATGCCCAACCTGCCCTACAATTCCTTCGAGACGTGTGCTTATTCACGACAGGAGGACTGTGGGATGTTTGGGAAGTTTCTCCCCTCACGATGGTTCGGTTCGAAAAACCGTCGCACACCATTGCAACTGACGCCACGTCGGTTCACCGGTCAATCCGTGGAGGAACAGATCCAGCGGCTCCAATCGGCATGGGGCGATGTCCTCTCGCTGCCCTTGTGCCTCGTGGCGCTGGCGCTCTACGAGTGGTGGCGCTGGTTGTTCTCCATCCCCTCGAACCCGTTGCTCCTCACCATCGTGGCGGCCGCAGCCATTCATGCCACCTGGCGGCGCCGCGCCGTGTATACAGCGGACCTGAAGCAGCTGCGCCTTGGCCGGACCGACGAAGCGACCGTGGCTCAACTGGCGGAGCTGTTGCGCCTGACCGGCGCGCGCCTCCTACAGCGCATCACGAACATCCATATCCCCTCAACGGTTCTTTCCTCGATCCGCCCGGCTTGCGCGTCGCTCGTGAAACGTCGTTCGTCTCTCGTCCGGATCTTTCATGTCTGACGTTCACCTTTCACGCTTCACGTGTGACCTTTCACGCCTTACGGTTCCCGGATCGACGCGTCGTTCGGCTCTCGTCCTGGCGTCTTTGCTATCAGCTATACGCCATCAGCCATAGGCTCTTCCTTCCCGCGTCCCCCACCTTGCTTGACAGTCCGAAAGTCCATCCACGACAATGCCGCCATGGCGCAGCGCATCATCATCGAACGATTGGAATTCTACGGCCGCTGCGGCGTCACCGAAGAGGAACGCCGCAAACCACAACAGATCGCGATCGATCTTGAGTTGGAAGCCGCGCTGGACGCCGCCGGACTGTCAGATCGCCTCGATGAGACCATCGACTATGCCCAGGTCGCAGAGCGCCTCGTCGCGCTCGGCGGTTCGCTGACCTGCCGGCTGTTAGAGTCCCTGGCGGAACAGCTGATCGCCATGTTGTTCGCCGAATTCCCGGTCGATCGGATACACATGTGGATCCGCAAGCTCCACGCGCCGCTCGCCATGGTCGCCGGGTCGGTCGGCGTCCGGTTCGAACGCACGCGGGTCGCCCGCCCTACTCCGCGCACAGGACCGACTCCTGCCCCGTTTCTCACACAGCAACTGGGACGATTCCCCACAGGTCGGGTTCTGGATGTCGCCGCAGGCCGTGGCCGTCATGCCCTGCATCTCCTGTCTCACGGCCTACAGGTCGAAGCGATCGATCGAGACGCGCAGGCGCTCGCGGCGCTGGAAACGGCCGCGGCGACGCAAGGCCTCTCGGGCCTCACCACCCGGGTACTCGATTTGGAAGAGAAGCCCGACCATCCTCCGAGTTTGGGCCAAGAATGTTATGATGCCATCGTGGTCTTTTTTTATTTGCATCGTCCGCTGTTCCCTGTGCTGATGGACGCCCTGAAACCGAACGGCCTTTTGCTCTACGAAACCTTCAGCATCGAGAACTACTTCCGCTATCAGCATCCGCGCCGATGGGAATTCTGTCTGGCGCACAACGAACTCCTCAGACTGACCGCCCCTCTTCGTGTGCTGCATTACGATGAGGGTGAACATGACGGCCATGGCGACGGGCCATGTTACACCGCGCGCTTAGTCGCGCAGAAAGCGGGGCCTGAGATACCACGATGAGCCGCATTGATCTTCACCTCCATACCACTCATTCGGACGGCAGCTTTTCCACCCGTGAGGTGATGACCTTCGCCAAACAGGCCGGCGTGACCGCGCTCGCGATCACCGACCACGACATCGTGGCGGGGATTGCGGAAGCCACCGCCATCGGGACCGAACTCGGCATCGAGGTCGTCCCCGGCGTCGAAATCAGTTCGCGCCTCGGCGAGAGCGAACTCCATATCCTCGGCTATTTTTTGAACTGGACCGATCCGCTCCTGGCCCAGCGCCTGAGCAGCTTGCGGGACAGCCGCCATACGCGGAACCCGAAGATCGTCCAACGGCTCAACGAGCTGGGCATCCCGATTACCTATGAGGAAGTCCGGGCACTGGCCGGCACGGAATCCGTGGGCCGCCCCCACATCGCCCGCCTCCTGATGGAGAAGAAATTCGTCACCTCGGCTAAAGAAGCCTTCGACCGTTATCTGGCCAACGGCCGGCCGGCATTCGTCGATCGTGAATTGCCGCTACCGGCCCAGGCGGTGCAATGGATTCGTGAGGCCGGCGGGGTGCCGGTGCTGGCGCACCCGACCTGGGTCAGAACGTCGGCAGACGGCTTGCGCACCCTGGTCCGTGACCTGAAAGTCACCGGCCTGGGAGGCATCGAAGTGCACTACAGCACGCACACGCCCAGCCAAACCACCGAGTACCTGGAGTTGGCGAAGCAGTGCGACCTCGTCGTGACCGGAGGAAGCGATTTCCACGGCGTGACCAAGCCCGATATCGAGGTCGGCATCGGACGGGGTCAGTTGAAGGTTTCCGAGAAACTCCTCGATCCGCTCAGAAAAGCCGCGACCACCGCCTAACCCCCCGACACGTGCCCACAGACTGAGGCGTCTCGCCCGTTCCACTCGGCCGGCACTCGTCCGTCCCCCAGGGCAGGCCTCGCCTCGTCTCACGCTGCACTATTCCCTCGTTTCGTTGACACACCAAGACCTTCCGCTACACTGAGGCTCAGGCACCACGCGACTCCAACACATGACCACATCCTGGGGCTGGATCGGCCCGTATCTAATCGTTATTATCCTTGCGATTCTGGTGGGGCCATTGTTGGCCACCCTTCCGCTATTCACGCACAGCTTCATCCCGCCGTTGGGGATGAATGCGGCACAGGCCGTCCGATTACTCGCCGACGGCATTTGCCTGTTCATGATCTGGCTGGCCGCCTCCCGAGCCAGACAGGACCTCGACGACAACGGGAAGGGCCAAACGTTTTTTCGTGCCATTCTGTTTCCCTCCGCAGGTCTCCTCATCGTCCTCGTGGCCTCACGTGCCTATGATGCCCACGGGATTCCTGTGCTTGGCCCTCCCAAACAACCGCTCTACAACTGGCTGATTACCGGCGGCCTGATCGGCGCGGCCACCTGGCTGACGTTTGCCTGGGTCCGTCATGCCGAGGCGTTGACGCAAGCCTTCACCGGGCCTCCACGCCGTCGTCCGCTTGAGGAGGAGGAGGCACCAGCCGATGCGACGGAAGAGGCCCATACACCCGCCAACGAAAGCACTCCAACCCCGGCCCGCGCCACCGGCCCCATTGCCCTGCGCACCGGGACCGCAGTGCCCAGCACGCTTGGGCGTTATCAGGTCGTGAAAGAGCTCGGTCGAGGGGCCATGGGCGTCGTCTTCCTGGGAAAAGACCCGACGATCCACCGCCACGTCGCCATCAAGACCATGCGGTTGGACGACATCGAGAACGAACACGAGCTCAAAGAATTCCGCGACCGGTTCTTTCGTGAAGCCGAATCGACCGGGCGGCTCTCGCACCCCAATATCGTCACGGTCTACGACGCCGGGGAGCAAGAGGGCCTGGCCTACATCGCGATGGAATATCTGGAGGGCACCTTGCTCAGCGGCTACTGCCAGAAGACGACGATCCTTCCCGCGAAACAGGCGCTGCAGGTCGTCGCCACCGTCGCCGATGCGCTGGACTATGCCCACAGCCAAGGCGTCGTCCACCGCGATGTCAAACCCTCGAACATTATGATTCTGAAACACCGACTCGTGAAGGTGATGGATTTCGGCATCGCCAAGATGGCCAGCGCCTCGAAGACACAGACCAGCATGATTCTGGGTACCCCGCGGTACATGTCGCCGGAACAAGCCACGGGAAAAGAGGTGGACGGCCGATCCGATGTGTTTTCTCTCGGTGTCGTGCTCTTCGAGCTGTTGACCGCCGAACGTCCGTTCGACGCCGAGAACATGGCCGCCCTCGTCATACGCATCGCCAAAGCTCCGCATGCCCCGCTGCTCAAATACCGCCGCGATCTTCCCTCACGTGTCCAAGCAATCGTGGATCGCGCACTCCAAAAAGACATTCCCAACCGGTATCGCCATGCCAGCGACATGGCGCAAGACCTACGGGACGTCTTTCAGGTGATGCCTCGATAGGCCACTCCATGCACTCGTTGCACATCACACATGGAGCGAGTTCGGATATCGGGCTGATCCGCCAGCAGAATGAAGACCGCTTCCATGCCGATTCTGCGACCGGCCTGTTCGTCGTCTGTGACGGGATGGGCGGCCACCGAGCGGGGGAAGTCGCCAGCCGTCACGCCGTGGACCGCATCTCTCGACACCTGGCTCAAGCCCAGGCCGACCCGTCGCTTCCGCTGATCGGCGCCGAGCGGCCTGAATTTTCGTCCACCACCAATCAACTCGCGAGCGCCATCCGCCTGGCGAACCACTACGTGCATCAGGAAGCCGCGCGGCATGCCGAATACACCGGCATGGGCACCACCGTCGTGGCAGCCTGGCTCGTGGGATCGATCCTCTCCATCGCCCACGTGGGTGACAGCCGCCTCTATCTGATTCGCCGCGGCGCACTGCAGCTTTTGACTAGGGACCACACCCTGGTCCAGGAGCAGGTGCAGTCCGGACTCCTGACCGCACCTGCTGCCGCGCATGCGCCCCACAAACATGTGCTGACTCGGGCCGTCGGAGTCCAGCCACTGGTGGAGGTCGAGCTGGGAGAACTGCCTGTCTTGCCCGGCGATCTCCTCCTCCTCTGCTCCGACGGGCTGACCGCCGGAGTGTCCGCCGATACCATCCTGCGCGTCGCGCAGGAGTCCTCCGATCCGCAGGCCACCGCCGACCGACTCATTGCCCTCTCGAACGCCGCCGGTGGCACCGACAATACGACCGTCATCGTCGCACGCCTCACACCACGCGCACCGGGTCTATGGAATCGTATTTCTGGCCGCCTGTTTACGTCACCTCAAACGGAATCCGACTAAGGAACGACCATGTCACAGCACCACCCTGCGCCCCACACGCTCCTCGTGAAATCGCCGCACAGCGGCACCAGGGAGATTGCCCTGTCCCACACGCCCTTTACCATCGGGCGGAAGACAGACAATGACTTGTGCCTGGAGGATGTCGCGGTGTCCGGGCACCATGCGCGCATCGTGAAAGTTCAGGAAGTGATGTTTCTAGAGGATCTCGGCAGCACGAACGGCACCTTTGTCAACGAGCACAAGATCGAGCGGCGGCAGCTCCAAGACACCGACAGCATCCGCCTGGGGACACATCGCCTCATCTTTCGAGGAAGTCAATCGGCGCAGGCAGACACACTGGCAGCGATTGATATCGTGACGGCCGACAAGACGATCGTCGTCTCCGAGGCCTCATCCGTCACCAACCCGGCACCTGAACCGCAGGTCGGCGTGGTGGAGATTCTCTCAGGCAAAACCAGCCACTCGCAGTATCCTCTGACCAAACACATTTCATTGGTCGGGGCGCAGGACGATGCCGTGATCACCATGACCGGCTGGTTTGCACCGAAAACCGCGGCGGCCATCAGCCGGAGAGGCGAGGGATATATGGTGAGCCAGACGGAGAGCGGGAAACGTATTCTTCTGAACGGCCGCCACATTGAGGGAGAACATGCGCTTCGCAACGGGGATGTCGTGGAAGTGGCCGGGATCACGATGCGGTTCTTGCTGCGCGACCGGAAGAGCCCCGTGGCGCGCTAATTGAGCAACCGGCCCCGTTTCGGCAAGTGTTGAAAGCACTGGTCAGAAACTTCCTGCGCATGAGATTCCAGGCACTGCATCATCGCCCCACCGCCTAGCGGCACGTCTCGGCAGAACTGCTTCCGGTCCGCTTCACAGGCCACGCGCAACTGCTGCCTCTCCCCTTTCATCCGCACCAACCGCTCCCGCAACATCGGTCGGCAGGGGGCGGAGAGTTGCGCCGCTTTGCGCTGCAGGCACGCCTGGCGCTCTCCTTCCTCCTCCGGACACAACGCCTCAATTTCCATGTCGCACTTCACATTCTTCATGAGGGCCGAAGACGCGCCCGGAGAAGGTCTCGACGCCTCGGCCTGAGGGAGCGGCTGCCCGTCCTTCACCACGACTGGCTGCGCCGCCAATTCGGGTAACGACTGAGACGGAACCGTGGCGATCGATGCCGCAGGTGGTGCAGGCGGCGAGGGAGGGGACAGCGGCGACGGATCGGGCAGGATGTCGTTTTGTGGCAAGGTGTGCAGCACGAGGCCCCAGACCGCGCCCAAGGCCACACAACTGAGGACCGTCACGATCACGATGGAGCTAAGTCGCGATGGGCCAGCCAAGGAACTCCTCGGGGATGGGATATCGATTGTCGGTGATCAGCAGGGTCCTGGCAACGGCTTCCCATTGCCCATTCCATACTGCACCACCGCGACACGCATCGACGCCGTTCCGAACGCCGCCGATCAGTTCTCAGGCGCTTCGACGATGTGGTTTTCGAACCGAGTGCACCCTTCGGCCAACAATCGATTGGTCAGCATTTCCCCCGGCCATTCGATTGGAAGGTCGGCCGTGAATACCCACACGTCCGGCGACGTCCACACGGGACCATGATCCTCCGGCAACTCCGGATCGAAGAGATCGGTCCAGACAGGCATGTACACCCCGTTGCCGCATTGGGTATGGAGGTGCGCGATAGTCCGCGCCCGCACCATCGGATCAAGATCCCGCCAGACCGCAGCGGTTTCATCGGCCAACCGGTGCAATCGCACGGCGTTCTGCGCATCGAACAACGCATAGGACGCGTAGACGGGCACCTCCAGCGTGTCCGGGGCCAGAGCCAACTCGGCGCATTGCGTCACCAGGCCTTCGAGCAGCGCCCGGCGTTCAGGCTCCTCCAATGAATCGGGCAACCCTGGATCAGGCATACCGATCAGTTGGAAGAACAGAAACGCCGTGTTCTCGACGGGGGGATACAGACGGGAGGCGATCGCCTGAGTGCGTTGAGAATCCGCGATACTCACCAGATGTTCATTCAACGCCTGCAGCGTCAACCCTTCGAGGGTCGCATCGGTCAGGAGTCGGGGCTCCACCCGGACCACCACACCGGCAGGAATTTGCAAATGTCGATGCAGCAGATCCGCGGTCGCCACGGGGTCGATCTTCAACCCGAGCGGCTGCCCCAAGTTAGCTTGGAGCGGGAGTTCCAGCGCAGCCATCAGGGCATAGGCGCCCTTATCGTCATCCGGCCCGTCCATGATGACGGCGCAGGAGGCCTCCGCCACCAAATCAAACATCCACTCCGCCATCTCCTCATCGAGCGCCGCCAAGACGGTCAACAAATCCTGTTCACGTCCCTGCTCGATGAAGGCTTGCAGCGTATCGATCGCGGCATCTGTGTCTCCGTGGTCATGGCGACGGGCGTTGATCAGGTGGATCAAATCCCTCGTGAGCGGATCCGGTCGTGACCAACTCAACATGGCTGACCTCCCATGTCGATACGATGTCCTGCTGAATGGTTTTTCTGCATCCTGTTGTCCATGTTGCCAAACTTTCCAGAACGTAGCAAGCGCGAATGCGGTTCTACGTCGAGCTCACCGGCGGGCCCGTCGGCGCAGCCTCACCGGATCCCATTCAACGGATCACTCCCCGATGACCTTCACCAGCACACGCTTCCGCCGCCGCCCATCAAACTCTCCGTAAAATATTTGCTCCCACGGCCCGAAATCCAATTTCCCATCCGTAATGGCGACGACCACCTCCCGCCCCATGAGCTGGCGCTTGAGATGCGCATCCCCGTTGTCTTCACCGGTGTCATTGTGGCGATAGGTCCCCTCTTGCGGTGCGAGCCGTTCGAGAAAACTGTCGTAGTCGTGCAGCAACCCTACCTCATCGTCGTTGATATAGACGCTGGCCGTGATGTGCATGGCGTTCACCAACACCATCCCCTCCCGCACACCGCTTTTTCGCACCACCGCCTCGACCTGCGCCGTAATATTCAGATACGCGCGCCGGGTTTTCGTCTCGAACCAGAGTTCTTCTCGATACGACTTCATCGGCCTCGGCGCTCCGGGTGGTGCGCGATTCTGCAACGAGGATGTTCGAACTTGCAAGCCCTCGCACACAATGGAAGCCCTGTGGACAATCTGTCGTTTTCTTGAACAAAATTGACACGCTGTGTGGCCGGTGATAAGTACCTACGGAGTGACAGCCCCGCGCTCTTGTTTCGAATGAGGAGGTCCTCCGATGGTTTCAACGATGGGCATTCCTGCCATACGCAGCGAGTGGGGGAACTGGCACCTCCTCTTCGCAACTCAACCGGAGCCTGACCTGGAATTTACCGAGGAAGACCTCGACGAATCGACGTCGCCCCCATCCCCTCCGATGAACGCGCCCAAGCGGTCGGGCAAGAAACCACTGCTCTGGATCCTGTTGCTCCTCCTGTTGGGAGGGATCGGCTATGTGGCCATGGATCCCGACGGGGCGATACAACTGGTGGAACCCTATCTGGGTGGTGACGAGGACACCGCGCCACCCGCCCCCCAAATGCCACCGGCCACAGCACAGACTCCGAAAGCTGCACCAACCGTGGCCCCACCCGCGCCACCCGTGGTGGCCGACCGCACTCCACTGGCTCCGGCTGAGATACCCGCTCCGCCGTCGACGCCAGTGGCTGCCCAGCCTACGCCCTCAACACCGGCACCCGCCGCGCCGGCCCTCAAGCCTACGGCACCGGCCGCCAAGCCTGCGGCGCCGACCGTCTACGTCGCAGGGCCGCTCTATGCAGAGGGCCAACGGGTGACGGTCATCGCCGATCCGACCAGGCCCAAGTCTCCCATCCCGCTCTTCGTTGATGCCGTAGGAACCAAGACCAGCACGACGGTGTTGGCCGGCGCCACGCTCACGATCCTGGACGGCGATCACCAAAAGCGCGGCTGGGTCTACTCCGTACGAACTCAGAATGGCCGAAAAGGCTGGATCCCCGAACGCAGCCTCCGGCTGAAACGCTGAACGCATCGCGCCAGGTGCGGTCTCGTCCGACGGCCCGTTCCTCCCCGGAACGGGCCGTCGTCTTTTTTTGTCGGCATGCGCTTGTTATAATGCCGCGCCCACACAACCGACAGCCCGACATCCGAGGAACTACGCACGGGGGTACCCGAATCACGACCATGAGCGAACTACGCGCCATCATTTTTGATTTTGACGGAGTCATCGCCGACACCGAACCCTTGCACTTTGCCGCCCTGCAGCAAGTCCTGGCCGGCATTGAGATCACTCTTACCGAAGCAGAGTACTATACCGACTATCTCGGGTTCGACGATCGCGGCTGCTTCCTGGCTGCCCTGCAGTCGCATCAACGGCCCACCTCTCCCGCACGACTGAGTGAATTGATGGAGCACAAAGCGCACGCCTACCTGGCTGCCGTCAAACAACATCTCGCCATTTTCCCCGGCGTGCGTGAGTTGGTCCAGGAGGCCGCCGCGCGATACCCGCTCGCCATCGCCTCCGGCGCCCTGCGGCATGAAATCGAATTGATTTTGGAAGAGGCCGGACTTCGTAAGGCGTTTCTCCACATTACCAGCGCCGAAGATGTGACTCGTGGCAAACCGGCACCCGAGCCGTTCCTCCATGCGATGGCCGGGTTGAACTCACGACCGAACCAATCCGCACTTTCCCCAAACGACTGCCTGGTCATTGAGGATTCGTTACCCGGCATCAGAGCCGCGCGCGCCGCCGGCATGAAAGTGCTGGCTGTCGCCAATACTCACACGGCGCAAGATCTCGGGGAAGCCGATGCCATTACCCATTCGCTCGCGGACACCAGGCTTCCGGACCTGCAGGCACGCCTCTGGGGAACAGCACAAGGCCGCTCATGAGAATTTGTTCGCTGGTGCCGGGTGCCACGGAAGTCGTCGCGGCCTTGGGGTGCCAAGACAATCTGATCGGTATCAGCCACGAATGTGACTTTCCGCCGAACCTCGCCCAGGTTCCGGTGATGGTACGCCCGCGCATCGAAGGCCATCACCTCTCCAGCGCCGAGATCGACCGGCAGGTAGGCGAGCTGGTTGCCGCCGACGGAGGCCTCTATGAATTGGATGAGCCCCGGCTCTTGGCCGCAAGGCCGGACCTGCTGATCGCCCAGGCTCTGTGTGATGTCTGCGCTATTACTCCGTCTCAATTGGAACGCGTCGTGCACACGCTCTCGCCGTCGCCCCGCATGCTCACCCTCAGTCCCAGCCGGCTCGATGACGTCCTGCGAGATATTGAAAGGATTGGAACGGCCATCGGGAAGAAAGAAGCCGGAGCACAGTTGGCGGCGGCGCTCCGCCGCAGGCTCGACACCGTGCGGGCCAACGTCAGCACCCACACAACGCACCCCAGAGTCGCCTGCCTCGAATGGCTCTCCCCGCTTTACACCGCAGGCCACTGGGTTCCCGACATGGTGGCCGCAGCGGGAGGCCTCGATGTCCTGGCGCAGGCCGGGACAACCTCCAGGAAATTGGACTGGGACGCACTCGTGGCCGCTGCACCGGACGTACTCGTCCTCATGCCCTGCGGATTTACCATCCCGCGCACGAAAGCCGAACTTGCGCTGGTGACAGACCATCCCCAATGGAACGCCCTCCCCGCCGTTCAGAAGGGAGCGGTCTATCTGGTTGATGCGCTCTCGTATTTTAGCCGCCCGGGTCCACGCCTGATCGACGGCGTGGAGCAATTAGCCACCATCTTGCACCCAGCCTGTTCTGAGCACCGCCTCCCCGCGTCCGTCGAGCGACTTGCGGTCCAGACAACACGCTCACACTGATGACACGATGATGACACCAGCTGAAGCCCAAACGTACTGCACGACCCTCACCAAGAAGAGCGGGAGCAATTTCTACTACTCCTTTCTGTTTCTGCCGAAAGCTCGTCGTGAGGCAATGTACACGGTCTACGCCTTTTGTAAGGAAGTGGACAATGCCGTGGACGAACCGCCCCCCGGCAGTCATCCGCAGGAGGAACTCGTGCGCTGGCGGCGCGAACTGGCCGCCGCCTACGACGGCACACCGACATTTCCGGTCACCATCAGCCTCGCCAAACATGTGCGGGAATTATCCATTCCGCAGGCCTATTTCGAAGAGCTCATCAAGGGCGTCGAGATGGACCTCACGAGCACGCGCTACGCCACCTTCGACCAACTGTCCCTCTACTGTTATCGGGTCGCGTCGGTGGTGGGACTGATTTGCCTCCACGTGTTCGGCACCACCTCTCCGCGCGCACAGGATTATGCGGTCAATCTCGGCATGGCATTTCAATTGACCAACATTCTCCGCGATCTGGGAAACGATGCAGAATGTGGCCGCGTGTATGTTCCGCAGGAGGACCTCGCGCGGTTCGCCTACCGGGAGGAAGATCTCATGCATCGGCGGTACAAACCTGAATTTACGGAATTCATGCGGTTTGAAGTTGACCGGGCAAAGGAGTTTTACGCCAAGGCGGCGCGGGCGCTCGATTCATTGCCGCCCGCCGAACGCCGAGCCCTGACGGTGGCGGAAATCATGCGCGGCGTGTATAGCCGGATCTTGCAGCGGATTGAGCAGTCCGGGTACCGCGTGTTGGGTGATCGGGTGACGCTGACTCCCCGTCACCGGCTGGCTGTGGCGGCGGGCGTGTGGTTGCGTTCCCGTCTTACCTCTTCGACTCCATGAGCCGGACGGTGCTGATTCTCGGCGGCGGGATCGCCGGTCTGACGGCAGCCTTACACCTTGCCGCCGACGGCCATTCAGTCACCGTGATCGAGCAGGCCGACCACGTGGGAGGCCGACTGAGCCAGGCACCGCCGCCCTTGCTCCTTGAAGCCCACCATGCGACCTGGGCTCTCCTCAAGACCCTGGGCAAAGACCTCCACACCAGGCGGCTTCGGCATACCCCGCTGGAATTTCTGCAGACGACCGGGGCTCGCATCCAATTCCTCCACCTTCCTTTACCCTCTCCGCTCAACACCCTCCTCGGAACCACCCTGTTCCAGGGCCTCTCGATGCGGGACCGGTGGCACCTGCTCTCGTTCCTTGAGCGAACATGGGAACAGGACCCTCCGTTGCCGAACGACCTCGACGCGCGCGTCGCCGACGAATGGCTCGCAAGCATCGGCCAGTCGGAACAGGCCAGACACGGAGTATGGAACAGCCTGGCGCGACTGTTACTGGGGGCCGCGCTGCCGCAGGTGTCTGCGGGACTCTTCATGCGCACGCTGAGACGCTGCTTCTTGACCGGCGCCCGCGCGACGAAATTACTCATCCCTCCGCACGGACTCGACACCTTTCTCATCACGCCGCTGAGAACACGACTCGACCGGCTGGGAGTCCGGATTCACCTGAACACCACGGCCACGCAACTGCAGTTTGTCCGAGATCGTGTCGCCCACGTCGAATTGGCGGATCGCACCCGGCTCACTGCCGACTGGTACATCTCCGCCCTACCGCATCACCGGCTCACGCCGCTGTTGCCGGAACGGGTGGTGACGCACTATGCCTATTTCCAGCAACTCAGCCGCTTGAGCGAATCGTCCCTGGTGATCGTGCGCCTGCATCTGGCCCAACCGATCGAGCAAACACAACTCGTCCTCTTGGAGCGAAACCGATTCCATTGGATGATTCGACATCCGGACGAAGAACGACACGAGCAGGCGACCGTCTTGTGGGCCGTGGCGGTCGATGAGCCGGACCTGTTGCCGCAATCGAAAGACGACCTCGTGCGGTTGACGTTGGGCGACATGGAGCAGGCGTTTCCCGGCGGCTCACTGCCCCGGCTCATCGAGGCGGATATCGTTCGTCTCCCGTCGGCCATCCTCACCACGAAACCGAGCACGCAGCAGTGCCGACCACTCTCAAATGGTCCGTTCACCAATTTTCTCGTCGCCGGTGCCTGGACGGACACCGGCTGGCCGGCGAATCTGGAATCGGCCATTCTCAGCGGCCAGCGTTGCGCCGCGCTTGTTCCTACCGGTGCGCCCTGACGCCCACCTCGCTCAGACCGGTCACAACACTACATTGACAACCCCTCCCCTCGTGACTAAGATTTGTCGCTCCACTCAATGGAACGGACATGTCTTCATCTCTGACCTCCCTGCAGGAACTCGCCGACTCGCTACACAATTGCCAACGCTGCCCGCTCGCGAAGCTCGGTCGGCGCCAGGTCGTCTTCGGCGTGGGGAATCCGCACGCATCCGTCATGTTTGTGGGAGAGGCGCCGGGATTTCACGAGGATCAGAAGGGCGAGCCCTTCGTCGGGGCAGCCGGACAATTGCTCAACGACTTGCTGGAGTCAGCGGGGCTCTCGCGCGCGGATATCTATATCGCCAATGTAATCAAATGCCGCCCGCCGAATAATCGCGACCCCGAACCGCAAGAGGTCGAGACGTGCAAACCCTTCCTCCTGCAACAGATCGCGATGATTCGGCCGACGCTGGTCTGTTCTCTCGGCAATTGGGCGACGCAGACGCTGCTGGAACGAAAGGTCGGGATTACACGAGTACGCGGGCAGGCGTTTTACCTGAAGGAGTTCGTGCTGTTTCCGCTGCTCCATCCCGCCGCCGCGCTGCATCAGGGGACTATGTTGCAGCCGTTGCGGGAGGATTTCCAGAAACTGAAGGAGTTTCTCGACCGACACAGTCAGCCCCCCGCGACACAGGCGGGAGCCGCTGCGAGCAGCACCGGGACGTTGCGGATCGACGCCCCCACTACGACCGCGCAACAAATGGATTTGTTCGGGTCATAACCACAACGCCCCACAGACGAGGAGTCAGGAACAACAGCCCGTCCTGATCCGTCACAGATACCGTTCAGGTGCGGGCAGGATCCTTCGCGGCCTCGGGGGTCGACGCCTCTTCGGCGGTGGCTTCGTCGGAGGGCTCCTCATCGTCCGGAGCGCCGAACCAGGCGACCAGCATCTCTTCCCACCAGGCCTCATCGATGTCTGGGCCTGGATCCACACCGAGAAACGCCACATCATCGGCTGAAATGCCTTCTCCGACCAGGTGCGGCTGAAACTTCGCGCGATCGATCACTTCCTTGGTGGCATACCCGCCCAAGATCCAGGAATCCGGATCCGCCCGCCTGGACTTATACGCCTTAAGATTGAGCTTCAGGTACATGAACACCTGCTGCTGACGCTCATCCCCCACCCCGCTCTGAGGCAGACCGAGTGTCTTCTCAATCTTTTTTCTCCAGTGCCGATCCTCATATCGCGAGGTGATCAACTGCAGCATGGTCTTTCCCAGTTCGGCATCAAGAGACATGGTCTGTTCCCTTACTCTGTTGTAATAATTGTTCGCTTACCGACCGTACGTGCCGGTGAAAGATGCTTTTCCGATGACGTTCTGATTGAGATAATACCCGACCATCGCGCCGGGGGCCTCTTTTTTGAGCGGCAACTGATCGACCTTCAACGCGAACACCGTGAAGATGTACCGGTGCGGTTTATCTCCCGGCGGTGGACAGGGCCCACCAAAGCCTGGCTGACCGAAATCCGTCATGCTCTGAATGCTCCCTTGAGGCGCACCGGCATTCTCCGGCTGTCCCGCTCCGGCCGGCAAGTGCGTCACACTCGAAGCAATATTGAAGATCAGCCAGTGCCACCAGCCGCTTCCGGTGGGGGCATCCGGATCATAGACCGTCACGGCGAAACTCTTGGTGTCCTTCGGCGCATGATCCCATCGCAACTCAGGCGACACATTGCCGCCTGTGCAGCCGAACCCATTAAACACATGCTCGTGGCCGATGGTGCTCCGATCCTTGATCGTCGGACTCGTCAGCTGAAACTCGGCCGCGCTTCCGACCGCAGGAACCACCAGCAGGGCACAGATCATCGAGGCCATCAGTCGTCGCATCGCCCCTCCCCCTTCATCAACTAGTTCCCTGCCAGCGTCATTTCCGCGAGCTTCACGGTGGGGCTGGCGATCCGTCCACGAAAGACGAGATCCGTGCCGATCGTCTCGATATTGGCATACATCTGCTTCAGATTGCCGGCGATGGTAATTTCCTCCACCGGGTAGGCCAACTCGCCGTTTTCGATCCAGAACCCGCTGGCCCCGCGCGAATAGTCGCCGGTCACCATGTTGATGCCAAATCCGATCAAATCCGTCACATACAAACCTTGCTTCACAGACGCCAGAATCTGTTCCGGTGTGGTGGTGCCTGGGACCATATAAAAATTGGTCGGCCCGGCGGAGGGACTTTCTCCGATGCTCCGCGCCGCATTCCCGGTGGAAGGCAGTCCTAATTTTTTCCCCGAATAGGTATCCAAAATATAACTGGCTAGGCGACCACGCTCGACCATCGCCTGTTTCCTGGTCGGCAGCCCCTCCCCGTCAAATGGTCGCGTCCCCAGGCCGCCGGGCATCCGGCCGTCGTCATAAATGGTGACAAAGTCCGGAGCAATCTGCTGGCCGAGTTGTCCGATCAGGAAGGATGCCCCCTTATATAAGGCATACCCTGAGAGGGCACTGCAGAGGTGACTGAGCAGGCTCCCCGCAACTTCCGGATCAAAGATCACCGGCACCCGGCAGGTAGAAACTTTGCGCGCACCGAGCTTCCGAACCGTCCGCCTCGTCGCTTCCTGGCCGATGGCTTCCGGACTGTCCAGTTTCGCAAACGCGCGATTCACCCCATACCAGTAGTCCCGCTGCATCCCGGCCGCATCCGAAGCAATCGGCGAGACGGACAGGGAAAAACTACTATTGGCGTACTGCCCGACAAACCCATGGCTGTTGGCCAGGATGATCCGGCCGGATGACGAATCGCATTCGCCCCCTTCCGAATTTGTGATACGCGAATCGGCGGCAAACGCAGCTCGCTCCGTACGCAGCGCAAGGTCGATCTGCTGGTCCGTCTGCAGTTTCGTGGCATCGTGAATATTCAACTCAGGGAAGTCGGTGGCGAACTGGCCCGGCTCCGGAAGGCCGGACACCGGATCTTCGACAACCGCTTGCGCCAATGCACAGGTTTCGCCGACAAATCGCTCCAGGGAATCGCGGGAGAAATCGGAGGTCGAGGCGCTGGCCGACCGCTGGCCGAAAAAGACCCGCAGGCCGAGCCGCTTTTCACGGGCCTTCGTGAGTCGATCGACGGCGCCCATCCGGACCTGCACCGATAGGGTTTCCCCGTCGGCCACCATCACATCCGCCGCCGTCGCACCATGATTCTTCGCACGCGTCAGCAAATCCTGCGCGATATTCGTATAGTCCTGTTCCACGATCACACGTGTCATGGTTATGCTTTCGTCCCGCCGACGGTGATTTCATCAATACGAATGGTCGGAAGGCCGACGCCGACCGGCACCGACTGCCCATCTTTGCCGCAAGTTCCGATGCCTTCATCGAGTTTCAAATCGTGTCCCACCATGGATACCTGCTTCAGAATATCCGGCCCGCTGCCGATCAGCGTCGCACCTTTCACCGGCTTGGTGATCTGCCCGTCTTCAATGAGGTACGCCTCGCTGGCGGAGAACACGAACTTCCCGTTCGTGATATCGACCTGCCCGCCGCCGAACGATACAGCGTACAACCCCTTCTTTACGGACTTGATGATGTCCTTCGGGTCCGACTCTCCGGCCAGCATGAAGGTATTGGTCATCCGCGGCAACACAACGCTTTGATAACTTTCGCGCCGACCATTGCCCGTCAGCGGAATGCCCATCAGCCGGGCGTTCAGCTTGTCGGTGATATACCCGCGCAAAATGCCCCGTTCGATCAAGACCGTGCGACTGCTAGGCGTGCCTTCGTCATCCACGTTCAGCGAGCCGCGCCGGAATGGAAGGGTCCCATCGTCCACGATCGTGCAGACCTCCGAGGCCACTTTCTTCCCCAGCAGGTTCGAGAATGCGGAGGTTTTTTTGCGGTTAAAATCGGCCTCCAGCCCATGGCCGATGGCTTCGTGCAGCAGAATCCCCGGCCATCCCCCGCCCAGTACCACCGGCATGACGCCGGCCGGCGCATCGACGGCACTCAGATTTAGGATCGCTTCACGCGCGGCCTCCCGGGCAAACTGCAGATATCGCTGGTCGTTCTGAAAATACTCCAGCCCGATCCGCCCGCCGCCGCCGAACGTCCCCACCTGCCGATTGCCGTTCTCCTCGGCAATACACGTGACCTGAAGACGCGACAAGGGCTGAATATCGCCGACCATCACGCCATCGGACGTGGCGACCAGCATCACCTTATATTCCGTATTGTAGGCCGCCATGACGTTCTTGATCCGAGGATCGTACCGCCTGGCTTCGGCATCGATGGCATTGAGCAACGTCACCCGGTCCCGGGTGGCGACCTCAATATTGGCACGGTCATGAGGATAGAGATTGCGGGCAAGGGCGGGGCGGTGAGTGACCGGAACCGGTGCCGTTCCCTGAGCACTATTGGCGATGTATCGCGCCGTATCGGCGGCAATGTTCAAATCTTTGGGGGTCAGTTCGTCGGAATAGGCAAAGCCTGTTTTTTCGCCGGCGGTCGCCCGGACACCGACACCCTGTCCGACACTCTTCGTCGCCCGCTTGACGATCCCCTCTTCCATGGAGACCGACTCGGATTGGCAATACTCAAAATACAGGTCCGCATAATCGACGGTCGAGACCTTGACCCGCCCCAGCGCCTGCTCGATTTCTCGATCGGTGACCCCAAAACGCGCCAGTGCGCCGGACTCGTTATTGGACATGCATGTACTCCTCTCGTACGGTGGGTGAGTATAACGCACTCTTTTCCGGAGGCGCAATGCAAGCGCGCTCGAACCATCTGCAAATACAGCGAAATTGGGAAAAACTGTTTGACTTTCCTGGACCCCACCGCTAGACTCGCCTTACTTCCTAGAGGATCATCATCGTCTAAAAAAGGTGCTCACGCCGTTCCATGAACGATTCTCGATCACGCGATATCGAGCCTGCCCCCGACTCTGACCTGCTCTCGCAACTCGAACCGGACCTGCTGCCAAAACACCTGGCTGTAATCATGGACGGCAACGGCCGATGGGCTGAATTGCGGGGCCTCCCGCGTATTGCCGGCCATCAGGAAGGCATCAAATCCGTGCGGGAACTGATCTCGCTCTCCCTGGATCTCGGGATCAAAGTGCTCACGATCTATGCGTTTTCACAGGAGAATTGGAACCGGCCGGCCCAAGAAATCACGGCATTGATGAGCCTCCTGGAACATTACCTCTCGACGGAACGATCCAGTCTGATCGAAAAAGGCGTGCGCTTCCAGACCATCGGCCGGGTGACGTCCCTTCCGCCATCGGCGCTGCAATGGGTCCGTACAACGGAGCAGGAAACCGCGCACCTGAATAAATTGATCCTCAATGTCGCCCTCAGCTACGGTGGCCGCACGGAACTGGTCGATGCCGCCAAGGACCTCGCACGGGCCGTGCAGAACGGCCGGCTCTCGCCGGATCAGATCGACGAACGGGCGCTGCAACAGGCGCTGTATACACACGACCTCCCCGATCCGGATCTCCTGATCCGCACCAGCGGCGAGACACGCATCAGCAATTTCCTGTTGTGGCAATTAGCCTATACGGAACTGTACTTCACCTCGACACTCTGGCCCGACTTTCGCCGACGCGAAGCCTTGCTCGCGCTCATCGAATACCAGCGGCGCGAACGCCGCTTCGGCCGGGTGTTCAGTAGCGTCTCCTCCTAATCTCTTCGTGGTGAAACCAGGAGCTTTTCAGTGCGAGGAGACGATGCCGCCCCCCACGGACAGCACTCGACCACGGTCGTCATCCGAAACGGTTCATCGGGTCCTGGCGGCAGCCGTCTTTCTCCCGTTTTTCTATTACCTCGTCCACGACCTTGGACCGATCGCATTCCTCTGCCTCGCCGTCACCGCGGGCATGCTCGCAGTGGGAGAGTTTTATCGACTGCATCTAGGACAGGCTCCATGGCTAGGATGGTGTTGGTTAGGGGTTGCAGCGACCGGACTCCTGATCGGCAGCGCGCAATGGCCGACCATCATCACCGACCGTGCGGTACTGCTTGGGACCCTGGCGATTGCACTGTGCCTGCCTCTGCTCTCGGGAAAGTCGCTACGCGACTCGCTCACGGACGGCATGGTGCTGATTATGGGCGTGCTCTATATAGGACTCACGCTGAGCTATCTTGTGCTCGTGAGAGGATTGTCCGACGGCGCCCTGCTGATTTTCTTCGTCTTCCTGGTCACCTGGGCCGGTGATACGGGCGCCTATGTGGCGGGAAAATCCATGGGACGCCACGCGTTGGCGCCGGTCATCAGTCCAAAGAAAACCTACGAAGGGTTGGCGGGGGGCCTCGTCCTCGCCTGTGGAATGGCGCTGCTTGCGCGCGCCTGGTTCCTTCCCGCATTCTCGGTGATCGATTGCCTGGCGCTCGGAGCGATTCTCACCGTCACAGGTCTTATCGGTGACCTGGCAGAGTCAGCGATGAAACGAAGCGCCGGGTTCAAAGATTCAGGGGCCTTAATCCCGGGCCATGGAGGGATGCTGGATCGTCTCGACAGCCTCTTGTTCACCGGCCCGGCCTTCTACTACTATGTCACGATCGTCAACAACGGGTAACAGATGATTGTCCGCCCGTTCTGGAGCATGCCATGAAGCACATCGTCATTCTCGGTTCGACCGGCTCGATCGGCACGAACACGCTCGATATCGTCGACCGCTTTCCGGAAGAGTTTCGTGTGGTCGGCCTGACCGCCGGCACGAACGACGAGAAACTCGAGGCACAGATCCGCAAGTTTCGCCCGGCCTTTGCCGCGCTCGCCAACGAAGCGGCGGCGGCAAAACTGCGCGAACGGTGCGCCGGCCTACCGGTCAAAATTTTCGCGGGCGACGAGGGCGTGGCCCATGTCGCACAGTCGGAAGGGGCCGAACTCGTCATTTCCGCTATCGTCGGCGGCGCGGGCCTGCTCCCGACCTTGGCGGCGATTCGTGCCGGAAAACAGATCGCCCTGGCCAATAAAGAACCCATGGTCATGTGCGGCGCCCTGATGCAGTCAGAGGCCAAAAAGCATCACGTCCGCATTTTCCCGATCGACAGCGAACATAGCGCCATCTTCCAGTCGCTTGAAGGGCATCGGCGCGAGGACGTCAAACGCATCATTCTGACCGCTTCCGGAGGCCCGCTGTGGGGTTTCTCCCGTGAACAGCTTCAGGACGTCAGCCCCGAACGCGCCCTGCAGCACCCCAATTGGAAAATGGGATCCAAGATCACGATCGACTCGGCCACGCTGATGAACAAGGGGCTGGAAGTCATTGAGGCGCGCTGGCTCTTCGACATTCCCGAAACACAGATCGAGGTCCTAGTGCACCGGGAGAGCATCATCCATTCCCTGGTCGAATACAGAGACCGGTCGGTCATTGCGCAGTTGGGTCTTCCGGACATGCGCACACCTATTTCCTATGCCATGCGATATCCTGAACGGATGCCGTTAGACCTCCCCTCGCTCGACCTGACGGCAATCAGCACCTTGACGTTCTTTAAACCGGACCATGATCGATTTCCCTGCCTGCAGCTCGGATATGAAGCCCTGCGAATCGGCGGAACCATGCCGGCGACGATGAACGCCGCCAACGAAGTGGCCGTGGAAGCCTTCCTCCAGAGCGGAATTCGTTTTCTGGATATTCCGGACATTATTCGGAGTACAATGGAAGCTCATGCACCGCGTCCCATCGATACTCTCGATGATGCATTGGACGCTGATCGCCAGGCTCGTGACAAAGCCGAGTCCCTGGTACATGCCTTGACGCGGTAATACCCTGAACCCAAGGAGTGTTGTTGTGGGAACAGCCTTTGCCTGGTCTCCTGATGTGGTTTCGCTTCTCACCCACTGGGCGCTGCCCTTCCTCGTGGTGCTGGGCGTCCTCGTCGCCTTTCACGAAATGGGACATTTCCTTGCCGCGCGCTGGGTCGGGGTCAAAGTTCTGAAATTCTCCCTCGGATTTGGACCCAAAATTTTCGGGCGCCAGTTCGGGGAAACGGAATATCTGCTCTCGGTCGTACCTCTGGGCGGATACGTCAAGCTCTTCGGCGAGGACGAACATGAAACCCTCACTCCGGAGGACAAGAAACGGGCGTTTGTCCATCAATCACTCTGGGGCAAGACGCTCATCGTCGCCGCCGGGCCGATTTTCAACTTCATTCTCGCTTATCTGATCTATACCGCCTATATCGGATTGGGCTATACGCTGCCGGTCCCGAGCTTCAAAGACATCATTCCTGAAATCGAAGCCGTACTCCCTGGATCACCCGCGGACCAAGCCGGGTTGAAGCCCGGCGACCGGGTCATCCGGGTGAACGAAAAAGAAATCTCGACCAACGCCGAACTCCTGAAATACATCTCCCAAAGCAACGGCAAACAACTCACCCTGGACCTGACACGCGGGGAACAGATCAAAACAGTCCTCGTCACCCCGAACAAGACCACCGTGCAGGACAACGGCAAACCAACGACCGTCTTCCAGCTTGGCATCGAAGAACGGGCGCCGGTCATCACGGCCGTGATCCCTGGGTCTCGCGCACAGGCTGCAGGCCTCTCGGCTGGAGACCGCGTCGTCCGCATCGATGGACACGACATCTTCACCTGGTCACAGATGACCTCCCTCGTGCGGGAAAGCCCGAATCGCGCGCTTCAATTTGATGTTCAACGGGACGGCACCACACAAACGCTCTCCGTCACACCGATGGGCGAAAAAGCCACCGTAGAAGGAAAGCCGGCCGAAGTCGGGAAAATCGGTATTTCGGCCCAGAACCAAACCATTCTCCAAACGAACGAACCGCTCAAGGCGCCATGGCTCGGCCTCAAGGCAACCTGGGGCTGGACCGAACTGACGGTGGTGGGCATCTATAAAATCATCACGGGAGACATTTCCCGCAAGAACATCGGCGGACCACTCACGATCGCCAAGACCGCAGGGGATGCCGCGGAACAGGGCACCTCCAGCCTGGTGTTCCTGATGGCCATGCTCAGCATCAACCTAGGAGTGTTGAATCTCCTCCCCATCCCCATTTTGGACGGCGGGCACCTCCTATTCTTTTTTATTGAGGCAATTCGCAGAAAACCACTTGAAGATCGGCAGCGAGAACTGGCACAACAGGTGGGACTGGTGCTCTTGGTCGGCATCATGATTTTTGCGTTCTGGAACGATATCGAGCGATTGATTTCCCCATAAGCCCACATGCGCGTTTCTGAAACTCTTATCCCCACATTGCGCGAAGATCCAGGCGAGGCTGAAACGGTCAGCCATCGCCTCATGCTGCGCGCCGGCCTGATCCGGAAGGTTGCCGCCGGGATCTATACCTATCTCCCGCTGGGCCTACGTGTGCTTCGTAAAATCGAGCGGATTGTCCGCGAAGAGATGAATCGCGCGGGCGCGCAGGAACTGCTCATGCCGGTCGCCTCGCCGGCGGAATTGTGGCGTGAAACCGGCCGCTGGGATTTCTATGGCAAGGAGCTGCTCCGGTTCAAGGACAGACACCAGCGCGATTTCTGTCTCGGGCCGACACACGAAGAGGTAATCACCGATCTCTTCCGGCGGGAAGTTCGCTCGTATCGGCAGATGCCGCTGAACTTCTACCAGATCCAGACCAAATTCAGAGATGAAATCCGTCCGCGCTTCGGGTTGATGCGTGGCCGCGAATTCATTATGAAAGATGCCTACAGCTTCGACCGGGATGAAGCCGGAGCCAGACTGAATTATCAAAAGATGTACGATGCGTACAACCGCATCTTTACGCGCTGCGGGCTCACCTTCCGCCCCGTGGAAGCCGACACCGGGTTGATTGGGGGCACTTCGTCCCATGAGTTCATGGTGCTGGCAGAGACCGGCGAGGAAACTATTGTTTACAGTGAAAACGGCACCTACGCCGCCAATGTCGAACGTGCCGAGGTCCTCCCTCCGGAGACCGCTGACCATTCAGCGCATCGTCCGCTCACGCCGGTCCCGACCCCCGGACGACGCAGCGTCGAGGAAGTCACCGCCTTCCTGAAAATTGAACCACAGCAGCTGGTCAAGACCTTGCTCTACACCACCGGCACCGAAACAGTCGCCGTCCTGGTGCGCGGCGATCATGACGTCAATGAGATCAAGGTCAAACGCCTCCTGGGTGTCCCGGAGATTGAGCTGCTAAAACCAGAGCTGGTTCCCGGCCTCACCGGCGCGCCGGTCGGATTCGTTGGACCGGTCGGATTGAAGCAGGTCCGCATTCTAGGTGACTGGGCCGTGAAGGCTATGGTCAACTTCGTCGTCGGAGCCAACCAGGCTGACACCCATTTCGTGGACGCCAACTGGGAGCGCGACTTCAAGGTGGATCAGTTTGCCGATCTTCGCAACGCACGGGCCGGCGATTCTTCCCCCCGCAAAGACGGCACCCTGAAGACGGCCAAGGGCATCGAAGTCGGACATGTCTTTATGTTGGGCACCAAGTACAGCCAGGCGATGAAGGCCGCCTTCCTAGATGCGCAGGGACAGGAACAACTGGCGGTCATGGGCTGCTACGGAATCGGCGTGAGTCGAACCGCTGCGGCTTCGGTCGAACAGAATCACGACGCAAAAGGCATCAAGTGGCCGGTTCCTATCGCGCCCTTCCATGTCACCCTCTTGCCGCTTAGCCAGTCGGAAGCCGTGACGCAGTTGGCCGATACGCTGTATCACGCCATGCAAGAGTCCGGCATTGAAGTCCTGTGGGACGACCGGGATGAACGGGCCGGGGTCAAATTCAACGATGCCGACCTGATCGGCGCGCCGTATCACCTCGTCATCGGAGAGAAGGGGTTGGCCCAAGGCCAGGTCGAGCTCAAACTTCGTCATACCGGCGAGACGCGAAAAATCGCTCCTGACCAAGTGGTTTCCCTGCTCTCCTCACTACTGCACGCCGCATCCTAGCTCCATTCCGGGACTCGATCCCTCACACCTCGCAACGACACCTCCCTTCCGTGAACGCCTACAGCCCACTCCGTAGAGTGAGTTTGGGAAAATGCCTTTTGCTTGCCTTGATTGCGCGTTGCGATACACTGACTCACACGGAAGAAGCTCGGTAGTCGACTCCCGCTCGACACCACAAGCGCTCCCCGCACAAGCCGCTTTGGAGACCATCGAATGCTGCCTAAAGCCCCCCTGCCAGGTGTAGGCGACGCGACCCTCAAATCCGGCTTCGCAGAAAACATCAAACGTATCAGCGCACAGATTCTCGCCGCATCCGACATCGACCAAATCCTGTTGGATCTGCGTCATGAGATCCTAGGTTGCTTCGACGCGGAAGATCTCACCTTGTTCGTGGTGGACTCGGAGAAGAAGGAAATCTTCTCGAAAATCCCCCATCTCGAAACGGTCCAGGAAGTCCGCACGCCGATTACGGAACAGAGCCTTGCCGGGTTCTGCGCGAAATACCTTCGTCCGGTCAATGTCGGCGACGCCTACAGTCCGGTCGAGCTCAGCGCAATTCACCCGTCGCTCGCCCACGATGCCTCGTACGATAAGAACACCGGCTTTAAAACTAAGCAGGTGCTCACCTATCCCGTCGTGGCCGAAAATAAATATCTCATGGGCGTCATCCAGCTCCTCAACAAGAAGAGCGGGGGACGGTTCACCCGCAAAGACGAGGAAAGTGTCGCCGAGATCGCCAAAGCCTTGGGAACAGCATTCTATGCGCTCAGAAAAACATCGAAAAAGGCTCCCTCCAAATTCGACTATCTGCTGACCAACGGAAAGATCTCGCAGCACGACCTGGACAATGCGCTCGCCGAGGCCAAAAAAGGGACCACTGATATCGAGTCCCTACTCATCGAAAAATATAAGGTTCAAAAAGCCGAACTCGGCAAGTCGCTCGCCAATTTTCACAAGTGCCCCTATATCGAATACAACGAGCGGACGATCGTCGATATTGAGTTGCTCAAAAACCTCAATGTCGACTACCTCAAGAAAAATCACTGGATGCCGCTCAAGCGAGACCGCGCTGCGATTGAAATCCTGACCGACGACCCCGGCGATCTGGATCGCGTCCAGGACATTAAACGCACCTTCCCCGGCCTGAACATCCGCTTTGCGGTCAGCCTTCGTCGCGATATTTCCCTCTTCCTTGCGAGCACGACCGGGACTCCGGACACCAGCAACAAGATGAACGAGAATGTATCCGACATTCTCGGCGAACTGGTGAACGAATCCCAGCTTGAGGCGCAGGAAGACGCGTCCAGCGCGGGACTCGACGAAAACGATAATGCCATCGTCCGTCTGGCCAACCAAATCATCGCCGATGCCTTCCGGCAGGGCACCTCCGATATTCACATCGAACCCTATGGTGAAAAGCGCGACACCCTCGTGCGCTTCCGCGTCGACGGCGACTGTTTCGAGTACATGAAAATCCCGCCGAGTTATCGCCGCGCCATCGTCTCCCGTCTCAAAATCATGGCGAGCCTCGACATTGCCGAACGCCGCAAACCGCAGGATGGGAAGATCAAATTCAAGATCGGCGAGAATAAGGAAATCGAGTTACGTGTCGCCACCATTCCGACGGCCGGCTACAACGAAGACGTCGTCATGCGTATTCTGGCCGCGAGCGAACCGCTCCCGGTCGATAAAATGGGATTCTCCGAGCGGAACCTGCGCGAGATTAAGAGTATCGCGGAAAAACCGTACGGCATCATTCTCTGCGTCGGGCCGACCGGATCAGGAAAAACCACCACGCTGCACTCCGTGCTGGGCTACATCAACACGCCGGACATCAAGATCTGGACCGCGGAAGACCCGGTCGAAATCACGCAATACGGACTTCGTCAGGTGCAGGTCCATTCAAAAATCGGATTCACCTTCGCCGCCGCGATGCGCGCGTTTCTCCGGGCCGATCCAGATGTCATCATGGTCGGAGAAATGCGAGACAAAGAGACGGCGGATACGGGCATCGAGGCCTCGCTGACCGGTCACTTGGTGCTCAGCACCTTGCACACCAACAGCGCAGTGGAAACCATCACCCGCCTCCTGGACATGGGGTGCGACTCGTTCAGTTTTGCCGACGCCATGCTGGGCGTTCTCGCCCAACGTTTGGCACGGCGGATTTGCAAAGACTGTAAGGAAGCGTATCCAGCGTCGAAGGAAGAGTATGAGGAGCTGCGGTTGGGATATGGCCCTGACTACTGGGATACATTGGGCGTGAAATTCGACGCCAACTTCAGGCTCTATCGGGGAAAGGGTTGCGACACCTGCAACCGTACAGGGCTCAAAGGTCGAGTGGCCCTCCACGAGTTGTTGCTCGGGACCGATCAAATGAAAAAGCTGATCCAGAATAAAGCAAAAACGGATGAGATGCTCAAGGCCGGCATGGCGGAAGGGATGACCACCCTGGTCCAGGACGGGATCCAGAAGGTCCTGCAGGGCCACACGACCTACAAAGAGGTCAAAGCCGTCGCCATCAAGTAACGGCTTCACACCCTATCGACTGGAACGGGATGGAGTCAGGTCGTCCAACTCCTTCTTTAGCCGCGCAATGTCCTGAACTCTCCCCAATTTCTTCGCGCAGTCCACCGCAACGGCCAAGGCCGAGGCCGCCTGAGGCCGATGGCCTTGCGCCAGATAGCTACGGTAGGCGCGCTCGGAATAGGCCAGCGCCTGATCAGGGAAGCCTCGCCGATCCGCAATCCGGCTCAGCCGCAGGAGATCGGCGGCAATATCCATCCGACGTACTGCCGCCTTGTCCAACTCCAGCGCTCGCTCAAACTCCCGTTCTGCAAGATCGTATTCGTGGCGCTCTTCCGCCAGGATTCCAAGGTTCACATGGTTGCTGGCCTCGGCCTCAAGACTCCCCGATGCCTGATTCAACGCCAGCGCCTCGCGGAACAGCTGCTCTGCCTGCCCAACATCGCCTGTCGCTTGCCGGACCAAGCCGAGATTATTCCGTAGCACCGCTTCCGCTGAGACATCGGGCCGCTGCTGCAGAAGTTCCAGCGCCTGTTGATAGCGCCGACCCGCATCCTCCTTCTGCCCCTCTTGATACTCCGCAGCTCCCAAGGCCGTAAGGCCGCCGATCAGGAGGTCTGTCTCTCCCCATTGCTGCGCCAGGGTGACCGCCTGCCCGTGAAGCACCATCGCCTCGCGCGTGGCCCCACGATGGAGCGCAAGCCATCCGAGATTGTTCAGCGCACCGATGCGCCCCTTCACATCGTCAAGACTCTCGGCCACCTGACGGGCCGCTTCATAGGCTTCACCGGCCCGTACGTACTCTCCACGAGCCACCCAGCGATCCCCCTGTCCCCGCAAGGAGTCGACCTGTGTGGTCAGAGGACGGGCGGCAGACACGGGAGCAGGCGGCGGTGGATTCGCACATCCGGGCGAAAGACACAGCACCACGCCCCACACACCGACCCAGAAACCATCTCGCCTGTCTCTCATCGGTGCACTTGATCCCCGCGTAAGCTCGATGGCCCGGTCGGAGACGAGTCCGCCGGCGGCTTCGGCGCCGGCCCGGCATTCTGGGTAAACCGGTTAAACGGAAATGTCTGCTTGGCGCCACGGACCAGCGTCGACACATCTCCCAACGTAGTCTCGGCGGTCTGGACAACGGGACGCAGCTCTTGGCTGATCTCTCCCACCGAATCAGACAGCCGCTTCACGCTGATGAGTGTGGATTGGGCACTATCCAAGATGGCCGGCAAACGGCTGGTGGTCCGTTGCACATCCGCTGTGACACGATCCACCACGCCCAGCGTACGCTGGATCGAGCCGGTCATGGCAGGTAGCGCCGTCGCCGTTTGCTCCACGGAGGTTATCGTTCGCTGCACGGACGCCACCACCGCCGGCAAGTCCTGAGTGGCCAACGCGACCTGCTCCAACGCCTTGCCGCCGGCTTTCAGTCCACCCTGCAGGTCTTGAGTGATGGTTTCCACACGCAAGAGCGTCTGCTTCACGGCCATGAGCACCGGCTCCACTTCGTTGAGGAGGTCTCCGATGTCCCGCGGTTCAACAACCCGAATCGTCTCGCCGTCGGTCAACGTCGGGCTGCTGGCGGTACCCGCCCCGATATCAACTTGCGTCTGCCCCACCACGACACCACTCTTAGTGATACGGAGTTCCGAGTTGCTTCGCACCATGTCCTGATAGCGGGTCGACAATTGCAGTAATAGATCAACCGTCCCTCGGTCATTGAGATCCACCTGTTTTACCCGCCCGATCCGAATCCCGGATACGACAACCGGCGCGCCGGGCTCCAAGCCATACGACTTGCTGAGGCTGGCCGACAACTGATATTTCGACTCGAACAGCTGCTCCGTTTTCGACATCCAAAAGCCAGCCACCGCCAAAATCAGGACGGGAATCAGAACGAACGTTCCGACAATTTGGGCCAATCGCCCACTGGATAGTCGATGGGAATAATGCATCTCCCCTCCTCAGTCCCGCCGAACCGCCATGGCAACACGCGGGCTATGCCACATACATTCTGAGCGTATCAGGAACGGCGACGAGCACCGCCTCGCGTGCCCCATCGGCCACGACTCGGCCGTCACGCAGCACGAGCAGCCGATCCACACCCTCCATGAACGGCGACGAGGCACGCAACGCCGCCACAATCGTCAGAGCCTGGCGAGCCCTGCGTGCTTCGAGGTACCGCTTGAGCAGCACCACCAGCTCCGCGTCCAAGCCGGCGACAGGATCATCCAGCAGCAGCACCTCTGGGTCCAAAATCAAGGCACGCGCAATAGCCGCCCTGCGCACTTCACCGTGATTAAGTTCAGCCGGAAACCGATCCCGTATCGCACTCAACCCCAACTGCGCCAACTCCGCCATCACAACCTGGGCCCGATCACGATCGGACAGGGCTCCACGATGGTACCGGAGCGGCAGCAGGACGTTGTTGAACACCGTCATATTGCTCAACAATCCCGGTTGTTGAAGCACCGTCCCCACTCGAATCCGCAGGGGAGTCTCTTCACGCTCCGTCGCATGACTCCAGTCCTGGCCCAACAGCATCACCCGGCCGGATTCCGGCCGGACCAATCCTGCCGCAAGCTCGACAATCAGACTCTTTCCCGAACGACTCGGACCCACCACCGCCACAAATTGCCCCGCGGCAATACTCAGATCCGCCTCCAAGTGGTGAGGGCTCCCGGACATCGGCGTACGGACTTGCTCGAACACAAGGGTTGCCTCACTCATACATACAACGGCACCGTGACAGCGACATCGATCAACAGGCAGAGGACGAATGAATTGATCACCGCCCGAGTCGTTTGCTGCGGCACTTCGGTGAACGATGACCGCACCGCCAGGCCATGGTAACAACAGACGGCCGCCACGGCCGACCCGAACGATAAGCCTTTGATGGCGGTCATCAGCACATCGGTTGTCGACAACGCTTTGGTGATACTCTCCACGAAGGCATAAAACGGGATGGTCAGCTGTGCATCCGCGACCAGGTAGCCGCCCAATACCGCCACCACATCAAAATATAGGGTCAGACAGAGCATCGAGAGCACCATGCCGACCATCCGAGGCATGATGACAAATCGGCTGATCGAAATACCCATGAGCCGGAGCGCCACCACCTCGCGTGTCACGGACATATTGCCCAACTCGGTGGCGATGGCCGTCCCGGACCGCCCGACCACAATGAAGGCGGTGATCAACGGACCCAATTCACGAACCACGGTCACGACGATAATGCCGCCGACCAACCCGCCGGCCCCAAGCTTGGGCAGTTGCGTCCCTGCTTGAGTCACAATGATGATGCCGAGCAAGAGTGCAATCACGGTCGTCACCGGCAAGGCATCCACCCCGGTGAACAGAATCTGCCGAACGATCACCCATAACGTGTCCCGACGTCCTTGCTGCGTCGGCAGCACCAGATCCAATACCGCCTGCGTGAAGAGCGTAGCCAGCGACGCCACGTACGCATAACCCGCGATGGTCTTGCGCCCGACCCACTCGATCATGTGTTGTGCGCAACCCCTTCCTGCAGGCGAGGTGTCGGCCTGATGTGGCGGCCGAACACCTTGGTGTCGGTGGAAATTGTAGGGGAAGCATCGGAAGCAATGCAATGAGGTCAGCCCGCCGAGAGGGAGCCTAGTGCCTGGCAGCGCGGGAAACGCACCTCCGAGAGACGAGATGTGAGGCCGAGTGGAGGAAGGGCACGGGCGGAGAGACGGTTATGACACGGGCCTGGTCTTGATGATGTACTGCTGAATACGCTGGAGCTGCGGGGGACGCATGCTGAGGAACTCCAGGCCGAACTCCCCACCCCGCGCCCAACGAACGACCGCCTCCTCCACACGAATCGGCCACTCATGCCCATCCGACAAGAACACGGACACTTTCATGAGAAATCCCGGTTGCATCGGACTGTCCGACTTCGCCATACAACCGGTACAGGAGAGGTCCAGGACCTCGGCCTCTCCATCCACCTCATCCTCGCCGATGAATTCCAGGCGACAGTCGGTGGCCACTCGACGCGACTTGCGTAATGTTTTCGTATCCTCCACACGCACTCCTTTCTCCACCCATCCTTCATGCCGGCATCATTCGGGTCGATCCTCGGATCTACTCGGGTGCGCTGGACGCGAGACACTGACAAATTCGCGTGAACTCACCTGTGCCCATCGCGACAAACTCCACCCCAAAACACCTGTCGTTCTCCCAGCGGACCAATGCCAAATCAATCATCGTTGGGCAGATCTCTCCCGGCAACAGCATGATCAACGACATGGCATCGCCCACCTGTACACCAGCCTCGCTGTTGATTTTGCACCCAGATTGGGAGAGGTTGAGGACGACACCTTCACCTTCCACATCGCCACCAAAACTGAGGGTTGGAGCAAAGGGCGAAAAGGACAGCAGGCATGCCGGGTGCACGGCGCACCGTGGGTGCTTCCGCAATTCAATGCGAGGGGAAGAAACCTTGTGCGATTGATCCATGGCAAAGCGAATGATGCACGCGTACGCGAAAGCCAGCCAGGGTCAGTATATCGCACGAGGCAGGAAACGCCGAATATTTCCCATGATTTCGCCGCAGCTTCCACCCCATACGTAGGACTTCGCGTAGGAGGTGCGGAACGCTGGGTCACCGCTGATAGATGGGTGGTTCACCGGGGGGACGGCTCTTGAACCGGCGGTGCTGCCAAAAATATTGTTCCGGCACTCGAAGGACAGCGCCCTCGATCAACCGGTTGATTCGTGCGGCGTCCGAAACCATGTCACCGGATGGGAAGTGGTCGAGGGCTTTCCCCACCTCGATGTCATAGCCCGATCGATCGGCTCTGCGGTAGTAAAAGCAGGGCACCACCGCAGCCCCGCTCACCTTCGCCAACCTCGAGGTGGCAGTTAATGACGCGGCCTGCACGCCAAAGAATGGAGCAAACACGCTCCGTTTCGAACCTGCATCGATATCGGGCGCATACCACACCACTTGATTTTTGGCTAACGCCCGCAGGATCCCTCGCATATCCCGATGCTGGATCAACTCCGAATAGTACCGGCTCCGGCATCGATTCGCGACGGTTTCCGCCACTACGTCGTTTTGGGGTCGGTACACGATCGCCACCGGCTGCTCCAACGCCATAAACCGACCGGCTAGTTCCGCCGCATGCAAATGAGCGCCGCAGAGCAACACACCACGGCCCAAGCGGAGGGCCTCATGAATATGTTCCAACCCCTTGATCGTGCATTCACAATAGGCGCGGGGATCCTTCGCCCACCAGGCCATGGCGATCTCCAACACACCCATTCCCATCGACTCGAAACAGTGCAGGGCGACCTGGTTCCGCTCGGCTGATGACTGCTGGGGAAAACACACCGCCAAGTTTATCCGCACAATATCGCGCCGATTGGTCAGGAGCCCGTGCAATAGGCGCCCACACTGTCGCCCAAACGCGAGTTGCCATCGATAGGGAAGCATGGACAGCAAGCGGAACAAACCCAGACCGACCCAGGTGGGCCAATACAGCGGGTGGTAAGAATTATGCGGCCGGGGCCGCTTCTTTCGTGTATTCGTACTGGACATGGCCAAATGGGGAAGCCATTGTAGGGAAACGGAGCGGCGAGCGCAATCTCGAAGCTGTACCGGAGGAACTCCGAGACGAGCGGCAAAAATAGGGCGAGATGCATCGGCGGGCCGGTGAGAACGCAGCAATGAAGCGACACGCAGTCACACACAGGCGCAGCAATACGATTCAACCCGGCAGGTGCCGGCCAAGAGCGCGGTTAGGAGGTCGGTTTCGTCGCGATCGTCATAAACTTTCGCAGGCGCATCTCGGCCACCGGGGACAGATCGACAAACTCGAGTCCGCAGACCTGCTCCCTCTCCCAACGCACCGTCGCTTCCTCCACCGTCATCGGCGACACCTGATTGGGCAGAGAAAGCGTCACCGACACCCGATCGCCGCGCTGAATACCTGCCTCGCTCATCACTTTGGCCCCTCGCATCGACACATCGAATACAACTCCGATGCCGTCGCCCCCGCGGCCAAGCCATTTGGCCAAGCCTAGCCAGGAGAAGGAACACACGAACGGTGCCTGAACGCGCAAGCGTGGGTGTTGACGCAGATCGACGGAGAATGATTCCTGTCCCGCAGTGCCATCCATACGTACCCTCCCGTATGTAATATGGCCACTGTATCGCACCTGGGTCGGTTCGAAAACCAAATTGCGAAAACGAACCGGCCGAGACGTGAGCGATGTGGCGCCTGGACGTGAACCTCTGCACCACCCACCCCAGTCCGAGGGTTATTGCCGATGCTTGCCCCGTTGCTGCATCATTTCGGAGCAGGATGGGGAGATTTCCTGCCGATGCGCTTTCAGACACTGAATGATCCGACCTTCTCCCGGTTTGATGCCCGAGCAGAGTGTTTTGACATCCTCCGCACAGGCCTTCCCCATCGGATGGCTTCCGAACCCTCTCCCCCCAGCCCCTTTCCCAGGACTGCTAGAAGGCTCAGGCGGCGCTACAGACTGATCCTGCCCGGATGGAGTCGATGATTCAGACGCAGCCCAGGCGGGGTCACACATTCCCCAAATCCCAACTACCACACCACTCCAGAGCACAATCCCCCGAGCCGTTCTCCAAAGTCCACGCTCAGTACGCATACCACCCTCCTTCCAAAGATGAATGAGCTCCCCGATACTCTTCCCGCCCTGCATTCGCGAGGGCTCCGCGCGAAGTCGATGCCCTGACACAAGCACTCAACGCATCTACAACTGAACGGTTGACGCCTCCCTGCCGGAGACGGAACCGCACTCGGTAGGGACTTGCGAAAACCTTCACGCTTGACTATTGTATCGACATGCAACAAATCGCCCCGAGTACGGTTCCTACCGACATCGTCCATCGGATTCATCATAAGTTCTGGACCTACCTTTTATTCTGGTCGGTGATCGCAGGGTCCGTGATTGCAGTCCCGGCCTATGGGTTGATCTATGGCTACTCCTGGTTGGATTGGACCATGTTCGCCATCCTCTATGTGGTCACCGGGCTAGGAATTACCGTGGGCTACCACCGGCTGCTGACCCATCGCAGTTTTGAATGTCCCGATTGGGTGAAGGGCTGTCTATTGGTAGCGGGGGGCTGGGCGCTGCAAAACTCGGGGGCGAAATGGACCGCTGATCATTTGCGCCACCATGCGCACTGCGACGATCCCGCTGATCCTTACAATGCCAAACGGGGGTTCTGGTATAGCCACTGTGGCTGGCTGCTGAATCCGGTGCCGTGCAACGACGAACGATTCGGTTCCCGCGTCATGCAGGACCGGGTCGCCATGTGGCAACACCGTTACTATGCGGCGATCGTCCTCATCGGTCTGGCACTCCCCTTTGTCATCGGCTTCTTGCATAACGGCTGGAAGGGCGGTATCGGTGGCTTCATGCTGGCCGGCGTCGGACGCACCTTTGCCGTTCTGAACTCCACCTTCTGCATTAACTCCGTCTGTCACCTATGGGGCGATCAGCCATACGGGACGGCCGACTCCAGCCGCAACTCCTGGTTTGTTTCTCTGTTGACCTTCGGCGAGGGCTATCACAACTACCATCACACCTATCCGAGCGACTATCGCAACGGGCCGCTCTGGTATAACTTTGACCCGTCGAAGTGGTTGATCTACACCTTGTGGAAATTGGGCCTCGCCTCCTCACTCCGGACCGCCTCATCCGGTCACTGAAGCGTCTCCGATCGACAGAAACTATTTTCTCCTGGTTGGTTAATCGTATAGCAATCCCCCTATTCATCTGTTAGGATGCGTCGTGATCTCATGACGGGCCGCATGAGAATTATGGTTCTGGATGGCTCATCACCGATGTTGTTTGTTACCGAGAAGTTGATCGGAAGTCAGACCCAAGTCGCCTCAATCATCGCGTCTTCGGCCCGCTCATTCCCCTCATATGTCTGTTCTCGTGTCGCCGACAATGTCACTATTCAAAAGGAGAGACCCCTATGGGTACTAAATTGTATGTCGGCGGACTGCCGTATGCTGCCACTGAATCGCAACTGAGCAACTTGTTTTCTGCTCACGGCACCGTTGAATCGGCGCGCGTGATCACGGACAAGTTCACCGGGCAATCACGCGGCTTCGGCTTCGTGGAAATGTCCACGGCAGAAGAAGCGAAGGCAGCCATCACGGCATTGAACGGCTCGGACATGGATGGCCGGCAGCTCACCGTCAATGAAGCGAAGCCGCAAGAAGCTCGCTCCGGTGGCGGCGGCGGCGGGGGTGGACGGTTCGGCGGCGGTGAAAACCGCGGCGGACGCAGCCGCTTCTAAGAAGTGACGAGATTCGTCTCGTCTCTGGAGGGGCGCTTCAATTGAAGCGCCCCTCTTTTTTTGTCTTGTGTCACATCAGGCTACTGCTCATCCGGCCGTCCCCGCAACGATTTCAGACGGGCCCGTTTCGTCTTGCTGTCCAATCTTCTCTTGGTCGATCCCTTGGTCGGTTTCGTCGGACGACGCGGCGGACGCACCACCGCCACTGACCGAATTAACTCCTGCAAACGCTCTAACGCCAACACACGATTGCGCTCCTGGCTCCGTGAGTCCTGCGCCTTAATCACAATTGTGCCGTCACGCGAAATCCTATGGTCCCGCAAGGCCAGCAACCGCTCTTTGTAGAACGGCGGAAGGGAGGACGCGAGAATATTGAATCGAAGATGGATCGCGGAGGACACCTTGTTGACATGCTGCCCACCGGCGCCTTGCGCCCGTACAGCAGTCAATTCGAGTTCCTCGTCCGGGATGGTCACATGCGTTGAAATCGACAACATAGCGGTCAGGCTCCGCACCAGAAAGTGAAGAAACCCTACTTGGGAGACAGGGTGGGAGTCAATCAAGTGAGTACACCGGTACATGATCGCAGTCGGACAGTCATCGGATGAGACGCCCTTATCTGCCGGATGGAACTGTATCCATAATACGGTGTATGATACTAAGGTCTTACCCTTTATACCCCTGACACAAGATTATGATGGACACCGGGCTGAACAACGCCCCCACCAAAGCTGGCGCCGTATCAGACAGCAGCAGATCGACCCAAGGGGGCCTCCCGTTGGTCCTACTCCTCTGTTTTGTCATTGCGACGGCACTGGGGCTCTATGCGTTGTCGTTCCTGCGGGGGGTGCTGGTCTCGGAACGGGGCAGAGAATTGGCCATGAATGCCGCCACGGTCGCAGATACCCTCGACCGCGTCATGTTCGAACGGTACGGCGATATCCAACTATTTGCGAAGGACGGCATCCTGCGGGACGGCACCCAACCTCAACAGACCGCCCGGCTCCTGGACTATAAACAACTCTATCAATATTACTCCTGGCTGGGAGTCGCGGATGAGCGCGGGCAACTCCTGGCCGCCACCGACACGTTGCCCGCGCAGGGCACGCAAGGCTTGAACCCCGAGTCGTTTGAGTTGGTGCGAAGGACAGGGCAGATTCACTTTGAAGACATGCGCCCCTCCTCCACCTCGCAGAGAACGATGGCCATCGGGTTCACGGCGCCGATCTATGGCCCCAAAGGGGAGTTTCGTGGGGTGGTGGCCACACGAGTGCCCTTTGAGAATCTTCAGCCGATTTTCGAGCAGGAAGGCAGGCTGCGATACGGAACGTTGGCCTACGACTGGCTGCTGCTCGACCGAGAGGGGACGATCCTCAGCGAAAAAGAGCGACCCTCGAATCTGAACAGCAGTCCGGTGAAGGTAGAGTTGCCTTCGCAAGCCCAAGCCGTCGCCGATCGGGACCACCCCGGTTTCATACAAGAAACCCATCGTCGTCGAGGAAACGCCGTCGTCACCGGCTATGCATGGACCCGAGGGTATCGTAACTTTCACGGATTCGACTGGCTGGTCTTGTTTCGCTTGGACCGCGACCAGGTCTACGCCCCGGTCGATCGACTGATATGGATGGTGGGAGGAATCGGATTACTGGTCATCCTCCCCCTCACCGGCTACGGCATCTGGGTCTCGTGGGAACTGGGACGCGAGAGAAATGACCTGGTCGAGGCGCGACACAAGTTAGAGGAGTCCGTAGCGGAACTCGGCCGTTCTAATGCCGACCTCCAACAGTTCGCCTATGTGGCGTCGCACGACTTGCAGGAACCCCTCCGCATGGTGAGCAGCTATACGCAACTCATCGCAAAGCGTTACAAGGGAAAACTCGATGCGGATGCAGATGAATTTATCGCCTTTGCCGTGGACGGCGCCAATCGCATGCAACGGCTCATTCAAGACCTCTTGGCCTATTCGCGAGTCAAAACGGGAGGCCGACAATTCGAACCGACCGCCATGGAGACAGTCCTCAAAGCTGCGCTGGCCAACCTCACGAACGCTGTCGCGGAGAGCCACGCCGTCATCACCCACGACTCGTTGCCGGCGGTGATGGGTGATGAAAAACAATTGGCGCAACTGTTCCAAAATCTGCTGAGCAATGCCGTCAAATTCAGAGGCCCACAACCGCTGCACATACACATCTCCGCGAAGCAAGCCGACGGCGAATGGTTGTTTGCCGTTCGCGATAACGGCATCGGCATCGATCCAGAATATGCGGATCGGATTTTTGTCATTTTTCAGCGTCTCCACACGAGAGAAGAGTACCCGGGGACCGGCATCGGTCTGGCTATTTGCAAGAAGATCGTCGAACGGCATGGCGGACGTATGTGGGTAGAATCCGACCGCGGCAAGGGAGCGACGTTTTATTTCACCCTGCGCGATGAAGCCCCCGCCCCATCGACGCAGAGGCTCAATCGCTAACGGGAAGGAAGGAGCAGGAGTGGTATGACACCTGAGTTGGTCAAGCCCATCGAGATTCTACTGGTTGAGGATAACCCCGGCGATGTTCGCCTGACCATGGAAGCGTTGAAGGAAGCCAAGGTCGTGAACCATCTGACCGTGCTGAAAGACGGTGAGGAAGCCTTGACCTATCTGCGCCGGCAGGGATCCTACGCCAACGCGACGCGCCCCCACCTCATCCTGCTCGACTTGAATCTGCCTCGAAAAGACGGTCGAGAGGTGTTAGCTCAAATCAAAGCCGAGGAGCCGCTCAAACGCATTCCGGTAGTCGTGCTGACGACCTCGGACGACGAACAGGATGTCCTGAAGAGCTACAACCTTCACGCCAACTGCTATATCACGAAGCCGGTCGATCTCGATCAGTTCATTCGAGTGGTGCGATCCATCGAAGATTTCTGGCTCGGGATCGTCGTGCTGCCGGTCCCACCACAAAACGGAACCAGGTGAGCACCAGTCCCACACATATCTTGTTGGTGGAAGACAATGTCCGAGATGCTCGTCTGCTGCGAGAGCTCTTGGCGGACACCGGTCCCGACCGGTTTACCCTCAGGCATGTCGAGCAACTCGATGCCGGCATCCGATGCCTGACTCAGGCCACGTTCGACATCATTCTTCTGGATCTCTGGTTGCCGGACAGCCAAGGGGCGGAGACGCTCGTCAAGATGCACGCGGCAGCGCAGGGAATTCCGATCGTGCTGATGACCGGCTTAGAAGATGAAGAATTGGGACTGCAGCTCATCCAGGCGGGAGCCCAGGACTATCTCGTAAAAGGACAAGTCACGGCAGCACTCCTGACCCGCGCCCTGACATACGCCGTCGAACGCAAGCGGTTGGTGGAACAATTCCGGGCAAACACGAATTTCCTTCAATCCGTGCTGGACAATATGGCTGAAGGCGTGGTGATGGCCGACCACAAGGGGGAGTTCCAAGTATGGAACAAAGCCGCCGAACGGATCCTGGGAAGCGGCCCAACTGATGTGGGCATTGGCAAATGGTCCGAACATTACGCGCTCTTCCTCCCGGACAAGATCACTCCCTATCCAGCGGAAGATTTGCCGCTGGCAAGGGCGATCCGCGGAGAATCCGTCACCGACGCCTTGCTCGCTCTCCGTCGGCCGGATCGTCACGAAGTGGTCTGGCTCAGTGTCAGTACCCGACCCTTGTTGAATGAAACCGGACACCTGACCGGAGGCGTCGCCGTATTTCGCGACATCACGGCAGCCAAGCAGACCGAGGAGGCCCTACGGGACAGCGAAGAACGGTTCAGAGCGATTATGGACCATAGCCCAGCCCTGATTTTCATCAAAGACCTCGCCGGACGCTATCTCCAGGCAAACCGACAATTTGAAACCATTTCCCATCTGTCCCCAGAGAATCTCGTCGGCAAAACCGACGAGGAAATCTTCCCTCCTGAACAAGCCGCCGCATTTCGCGGCAACGACCGCAAGGTCTTCGAGACCGGAGAACCCATGCGATTCGAAGAATCGGCGCTCCATGACGACGGCCTCCACACCAGCATCGTCGTCAAGTTTCCCCTGCGCAATGTCCAGAATCACTGCTACGCTTTGTGCGGCATCGCAACCGATATTACGGACCGACAGCGAGCCGAAGAAGCCCGACAACGGCTCGCCAAGGATTGGTTGCTGTTGCTGGAATCCACCGGGGAAGGGATTTATGGCATCGACCGACAAGGTCGCTGCACATTCATCAATTCAGCCGCGGCGCGCATGCTGGGATATCTCCCGGACGAGCTCCTCGGCCAAGATATGCATGAGCGCATCCATCACTCGTTCCAGGATGGCAGGGCATATCCCCATTCGGACTGTCGCATCGAGGAGACGCTCGAATACGGGAAAGGCCAGAAGGTCGATGATGAAGTCTACTGGCGCAAGGACGGGACGGCCTTTCAGATCGAATACTCCTCCTTCCCTGTCCTGGAGCAGAACCGTATCACAGGGGCCGTGGTGGTGTTTCTTGACATCACCGCACGCAAACGGGCCGAGCAACAACTGACCTTCTCGCACGATCAACTCAGAAAGCTGAGCGCCCGGCTGGAATCGGTACGGGAGGAGGAACGTATTTTCATTGCCCGTGAGATCCATGACGAATTGGGGCAAGCGTTGACCGGCGTGAAACTCGAACTCTGCCTGTTACGCGACCAGATCTCCGACGTCTCTCCTGCGATGCTACCAAGACTGGAGTCGATTTCCACGCTGGTCGACGGCACGATCCAGTCGGTCCGACGCATCGCCACAGAATTACGCCCTGTGGTCCTCGACCAACTCGGCCTCATTCCTGCCATCGAATGGCAGGCCCATGAATTTCAAACACGCACCGGGATCCAATGCACACTCGACGTCTGCCTTCGCGCGGTCACGTTGTCTCATGCCGGCTCGACGGCCATGTTCAGGATTTTCCAGGAGATCCTCACCAATGTGGCTCGCCATGCTCAAGCGTCCGTCGTCCATATCACCCTTCAAGAGCAGGCCGGCAGCCTTGTCCTGGAGGTGCGTGACAACGGACGTGGTGTCACCGATGCTGAATTGTCCGACCCACGTTCCCTGGGCTTAGTAGGAATGCGGGAGCGAGCCTTGCTGCTGGGAGGTGAAACCCTCTTTTCATGGAGTCCCGGCAGAGGCACGACGGTAAGAGTCCGGATTCCTCTTGATCAGCCGTAGTCGGTCCGTCGCCGAGGAGCGACACAGAGTACTGCGCGCCTCCCCGCTCAGTCGAACTATCGGAAGGAGAAATGTGCCGTGACAAGAATTCTCGTCGTGGACGATCACGCCGTCGTCCGACAGGGTGTCAAACAAATTCTCAGCGAACAGTTCCATGGAGCGATCCTCGGCGAAGCGGACAACGCGGAAGAGATGATCGCGCAGGTGGGGAAGCACAGTTGGGATATTGTGATTCTCGATGTCGGCATGCCCGGAAAGAGTGGACTCGACGCGCTCAAGGAGCTCAAGCTGGCCCGGCCGAAACTCCCGGTCCTCGTCCTGAGCGGCTATCCGGAAGACCAACTGGCGCTACGGATGCTGAAAGCGGGCGCGGCCGGCTACCTGTCGAAAGACAGTGCGCCGAACGAACTCGTGCAAGCGCTTCGAAAGATCCTGGGCGGCGGCAAATTCGTGAGCACGGCAGTGGCGGAACTCCTCGCGCAAAATCTGGAGAGTGATTGGGAGAAACCTCTGCACGAGCAATTGTCTGATCGCGAGTACCAGGTCATGTGTTTAATCGCGGTGGGAAAGCACTTGAAAGACATCGCGGATGATTTGTGCGTCGGCATCAGCACTATCAATACCTACCGGGCACGCATTCTCGAAAAAATGCAACTGAAGAACAACACCGAATTGACGCATTACGCGATCGCACATCGTCTCGTAAACCGGCTCGTCAAGTGAAGGCCTTCATCCTCTCGTAATTGCCTCTCCGTGCCCGCGCCACACACTCCCTGCGTCACATAAACGTCGACACACGCCGCCAACAAAACGGCGACGCGTAAATTGCGTAAAGGGCTATGCTTCCCGGAACCTTCTTCCGGTAGAGATAACCACGTCGCGGCGTGCTGCTTTTAAAGGCAAAACGCACCATTGATCGCACGAGAGACTCAGGCGGCATGGTGAAGCTGATCTCTCCCTACAACTCAGACGCTGACCGGGCAGAGGGGATGACATGACCAGGCTCTATGAGACAGCGGCCCTCATGATCCAAGAGCTGGAACAACAGGGCCCCTGCACACTGGATACGCTGGCCTATCGGCTCCCCACCTGTAGCTGGAACCAGGTGTTTATGGCGGTGGATGTCCTGTCGCGGGAAGGAACGATCACCCTTCACCCTCGCGCTCGTTGCCAATACCTGGTCTCCCTCGCGTCTGTCCACACACAAACCTGGCACCCATTCGATCCCGGCAGGCGTGCAGCGGAGAATCGACGGAGTACCAACGGTTCGTACGGGAGATGAAAAGGAGGTCGACACATGAGCGCTACCATCCACAACACCAAGCAGACCGGAAGATCCCGTGTCATGATCGTCGATTCTGAATTCCAGTTCGGCCTCAAACTGGCCGATTGCCTAGCTACCAACGGGTACCACGCAGTCCTCGTTCGAGACCTTCACTCCATGCTCACGGAGCTCAGGGAGATACAGCCGGAGGCCATCCTGTTGAGCGTTGACTCTGGCGATGAGCAAGAGCGCATCGCTGAACTCGACAGCCTTCGGGCACTCAACGATCTCTGGCCACAGACACCGGTACTGACGGTCGTCGAACCGGTGGGAGACGCAGCGGTTGCGCTCTCCCCACCACAAGACGCTCGCCAAAGTCTCCCGACTCCGCTCGCGCACCATCGTGTCGAGGAGCTGCTGCGCGCACAGCTCGGTATTCCATGCATATACGCATCTCTGACGTGACACGCACGTATCGGAACACGACGCACTCACTCGACTTCACCAGGGAGGATTCGAAATGACACAGCGACGGATGCGGGCCATCGAAGACAGCGACCGGGTAACGAGTCGGCCCCCGATGAGACGGGAGACGGCGGCACAAGCGCGGTCGGGTCCTGAGCAGTCGCCACAGCAGGTCGACAGCGATAGGACGACCGAGGAAATCAGGACACGCATCCAAACGCTGGCCTATGAGCTCTACCAGCAACGAGGGGGGCAGGACGGGTATGACCGTCAAGACTGGCTGGAGGCCGAACGATTGACGCTCGCAGAACCAACGCGCGCGCGCCAGGACGGAGTCGGCCGTCTCCCGACCTCGTCCCATGCGTAACGCTTAGAACGATGAGAAGACCGCACACAGCAGATTCTGTACGGAGAACAGAACGATGCTCTGCCCAATCGCCAATTGCGGTCAACTGATGGAACCTGATTATCGCGCCGGCTATGACGCACGCACCGGCCTGGAATGCCTCCACTGTGGACACTGCGGACATCGTGGATTGCGGGCCAGAGACGGGATGCAGTTGTTGTTCACCGGGCAACATGAATACGTCTTCAGCTATGGTCCGTCCCTCTCCTATCTCAAAATCGTGTTGTCGACGGTTGCGCTGAATCTATTCAGAACTCAAGGCCTGGAGCCGGCTCGGCTGGCCACCCATGTCGCCGAATGGGCACTCCTTATGGGACAAGTCTGTGGCACGATTCGCCTTTCAGGCGACTTCATGCTGTCCAGCTGTTACGAGTATTGCCGGCGGCAGACGGTGAACCACTCCGGCGTCTCATCGAGCTAAGTCTGCGAATCCGAGGTCTGATTGATTCACGAACCAGAATCAGCCGCGCCACTTATTACCATCGCAATTGCCAGCCGGAATCAGCTCCTGCGGCTGGGCCTACGAACCCTCATCGCACCGCACCAGCACCTCCGGCTGATCGGAGAAGCGACACACACGCTACAGACGATGAGAATCATCGCGCAAGAGAAACCGCAGTTGCTCATCATTGAGCCGGAGCCTGGCATGAACATCATCCGGCTGGTTCAAGAGGTGAAGGCTTCTCTCCCGACCATACGAATCATCGCGCTGCATGGAATTGAAGATAGCCACTGCGGGGCGGACGCCTTGTCATCGGGACTGGACGGTATGGTACTGACCATCCAACCCTGGGCCGTCCTGCTTGCCACCATCGAGTACCTCGGTCGGCTTCCGGCGAAGGTAGCGCGCTGTCATCCTTGCGAGCCAAGCCCGTTGCAGAACACCGATTCAGCCACCGACAGTTACCAACGGATCCCCGTTCTGTCGAATTGGTCCGAGAACCTCACTAAACGGGAGAAGGACATCATCAGATTGATTGGAAAGGGCCTATCCAACAAAGACATCGCCTGTCGTCTCAGCATTTGCAGCACGACCGTGCGCCATCACCTCACCAGTATTTTCGGCAAACTTGAGGTGCGCAGCCGCCAACAGCTCTTGATCCGAGCGTATGACTACGGCCTCATCACACTCCGCGCGAATGGTCCTCTCAGGGAACAAGGCTAGGGAGCATCCAGCTGATATGAACCGGGTAGATAGCAAGTAAGGCGGGAACCGGCACCCCAAAAATCGCGATGCCCATCCTCTAGGCAACGACGGTTTTCTGTTTGAGGTATTCCATGAGATCGGAAAAGGATCCCTCGCGAAGGATACGCGTAAACTGGGCCTGATATTTGGCCATAATGCTGGAACCGTCGATGCTGATGTCGTTGACAAGCCAGGCCCCGGATCGCTGGACGACGTGAACTTCAATCCGTGTATCGACCTGCGCTCCAGCCGGAGCGATCACCACATACGTCCCGCCGACATCGTCCCGCTCAGCAAGATAGGCTACTTGGGCGACAGAATAGTCTCGCAGGTGGTCAGCCAAATCGTCGCGTAACACCTGCACAAACAGTCGCACAAACTGCCGTCGTGCGGCAGCATTCGACTTGACCCCGGTCTCCCCCAGGGAACGTTCGGCCATTTCTTCATAGTTGAACGCCCGTCGAACCACCTGCTCAATTTCCCATTGGCGCTGAGTCGACCGGCTCACATCCTTCAACTCCGTCAGGATATACAACATATCCTTCATCGTGCGCTCGACCGCCTCCGTAGGCGTCTGTCCTGCCCACGAAGCGGTGGCATGGCCGGAGACCGCCGTCAACATCACAGCAAGTAGGCACACCATCAGGCCCCGGACGGACGTCAAAATCAAAGAACGGGGATACCTGAGGCTGACACATCTGTCGTTCATACGTTCTGCCTTCCAATAATCTCTGCCAATGACCGTTCATGGTACCGGCCGCCAAAACCGAGCGTCAAGCACGTGGATATACCTGTACGACCTGCCGACTACTCAGGCCCTGACGGCCCCATTGAGAGATTTTATTTTCCTCTCTGGGGAACCTTCGGTATACTCGCGCCATGTCCCGTCGACGAATGCCTCTCCTGCTGCTGAGTCTTTCCATTCCTGCTCTCTTTTCAGGCTGTGAAACAACCGACAAGATGCTCGGCGCCGCCGAACGAGCCGTCGGCAGCAGCACGGGACGCACCGTCCTCGATATCGTCGGGGGCAAGGATCCGGCCGAAATCGCCCGACGACGCGTCGAAAATTACGGGCGGGACCCCCAAGCCCTGTTGCGGGATCTGCGATCGATCCAGCGAGACTTTCAAACGCTCATGGCGGCGTTGACGGGAGAGGTCGGGAAGAAGTGGGGCACCAAGGACGTCAAACTGCCCGAGCAGAAAAAGTATGTAAAGTATACCCAGAACTACCGCAGTCGGGCCATTGTGGATTTCGATGCAGGTACCATCCTGATCGAGACGCTGGACGAGAAGGATCCGCGGGCCAGCCTGAAAAACGCGGTCGTGACCACCCTCCTCACCCCCAACGACCCACGTAGCGTCGATCTGTTTACGGATAAAGAAATCACCCTGACCAGCGACAAAGAACCGTACCTCCTGGGCCTCGTGTTGGATCAGTCCGGAAAGCCGGTGCGCACACCCGCGGACGCGGAACAGTTTGCCGACACGCTCCTCGCGAAGAACACGACCACCCGCAAGATCGACCAGGAAGGGGGATCGAGAACCGCCCACATGGTCACGATCTCTATGGTGACGAATTTCTCGCACAAACAAGCGGAGAAATATCGGACGGTCGTCGGCCAGTTTGCGGAGCGGTTCCAAATCAGTCCCAGCCTTGTGTTTGCCATCATCCGCACCGAAAGTAACTTCAACCCCTTTGCCGTCAGTTCTGCACCGGCGTACGGGTTGATGCAATTGGTCCCCACCAGCGGAGGACGGGACGCGTACCGAAAGGCCAAAGGTGAGGACAAGGCGCCCTCGCGCGACTACCTCTTCGATCCGGACAACAACATCGAATTGGGAACGGCCTATCTCAACGTGCTGACGTACACCCAATTGGACGATGTGACTGACCCAGTCTCGCGTGAATACTGCGTGATCTCCGCCTACAACACCGGCGCCGGCAACGTATTCAAAACCTTTTCCAAAGATCAGCGCGGCGCCTTGCAACAGATCAATGCCCTACAGCCGGCGGCCCTCTACGACCGCCTCCGCAGCGGACTTCCCTACCAGGAGACTCGCGACTACCTGGCAAAAGTCGTGGGATTCCGCAAACAGTTTGTCACCATCGGCGAGTCAGGATCTAAATAACCGGGGATTCAGCGACAGAGATCCTCCCTTCTTCCCATCGATCGGAGACGCTCTCCATTGCCATCGCCACTGCCATGCCGAACCGAATAGCAATCCTCATCAGCGCAGCACTACTGCTGATACTCGCCCTCATCCCGGTCCTCTCCGTGCAGATCCCTCCCCTCTCAGACTATCCCAACCACATGGCACGTATGCACATTTTGGCCGACGGAGGGCAGAATCCCTTCCTGCGGGAATATTATGCGATCCACTGGGATCTGCTGCCCAATCTCGCCATGGACCTCATTGTTCCTCCACTGCTGTCGATCCTGTCGCCTGAATCGGCGGGGAGACTCTTCATCGGCTGGTTATTCGCCGGCTTGATGAGCGGCACCATCGCACTGCACTACGCCTTGCACCGCCGCTGGTCTCCATGGCCATTATTGGGATACTTCTTTCTCTATAACAGCGTCTTCCTGTGGGGGTTTTTGAACTACCTCTTCGGCCTCAGCCTGGCGTTGCCGGCCATCGCCTTGTGGCTGCTCCTGCGCAACCGTCCTGCCGCACTGGTCATCCCACTGTTCTCCTGCATCACGATCATCCTGTTCTTTGCGCATCTGTTCGCATTCGGCGTATGGGCCATGATCGTGCTCAGCTACGAAGGCAACCACTGGTGGAGAGACCGTCAAACAGGGACCCCGCATGAGGCCCATCTGTTCTGGAAAGTTGTGCCACCGCTCGCGCTCCCGCTCCTCCTCCTGACACTCTCTCCGACATTCAGACCCACAACTCCAAGCGACTATCCAAACTGGCTCAGAGGAGCGCCCCCTCGCCCTAGCATCACCTTCGCCCCCCTCAACACCAGGCTTGAAGCGCTCAAAGGGACGATTCGTACACCACAAACAAACTTGGATCGAGTCACTGCCGTGCTGTTATTCGGATTGGTTGGAACCGGACTGGCGCTCCGACAATGCCGCATTCTGCCGTCCATGTACCTGCCGCTCGCCGTGACGGCGGCGGTCGCATTAGCCATGCCGTCGACGATCGGCACCACCGGACTCGCGGAGATTCGCATGCCGATCGTGTTTCTACTCCTGCTGGTAGCTGCGTCAGACTGGTCTACCCTACGGCGCCGCTGGCTTATCCCAGTTGCCCTGGCACTCATCGCGCTGTTTGTGATCCGGCTGGGAGTCATCACGGAACACTGGCGAGAAACGGATCGGCACTATCGACAATTTCTGGAGGCGCTGGATCACGTGCCGGAAGGAAGTCGTCTGTTCTCCGGGCTGGTTCGCCCCGATGTCAATTCGGCCATGGAAGGCAGCGAGCCCGATCCGATGCCGATGAATGCCCTCACCTGCTGGGGTATCATTCGACGATCGTTGTTCGTCTCCAACCTTTTTTCAGCCCCAGGCCAACAGCCGGTCCGGTTAACCACGGCCTATCGCCAGATGCTGACCGCGGAAGAGTTCATAGCCCAATCGCGCCCGCTCCCCTGGGACCAGATTGGAACCGACTATGATTTCGTGGTCGTTCGAAAAGGACATCGGTTCGCGCGCACCATCCCGGCGACCTTTACCGCCACAGAATCAGGCGAGATGTTTCAGTTCTATCGCACCCCCAGGAGGGAATCGGCCACGCCAGGAACCGAGAGGCTCGGCGGAGCCGTTACCGGGATTTTGCTTTCCAGGTGATGGACGACGTGGCCGCATAATTCCACACCGTTCCGACGAGAATCCCCACGAGTGCGGATACCCCCCAGTTGAAATTCTGGGTGAAGAGATAGGACGCCACACCGACATTTCCGACCGCGCCCAGACTACAGACCAGTACAAACGTCAGCCAGCCCCGTACCCACTGCCACCCGCGTAACCGCTGGTCTCGGTAGGTGATGACATTGTTCAAAATGAAATTGGTCGTCATGGCGACCAATGTTGCAATGCCCTGTCCCCAGACAAACGGCCATGCCAACCATCGATAGACGAGCAGCAACATGGCGAAGTGGATACCCACGCCCGAACCGCCGACCAACGCAAAAGTCACCAGCCTCACCGGCACGAAGCGCCCGATAGACTTGTCCAGGAGCAGCATGAAATAGTCCCACACGACCTGGCTATCGACTTTGCTTTCGCCGAACTGCCGCGTTCGGAATTCATAGGGGACCTCCTTGAACCTCAAGGGGCGGGGAGACGACGCAAAGAAATCCAGCAGCAGTTTGAACCCAAGACCGGACGTGTGCCGCACAAGCTGTTCGAACACCTCGCGGCGCAACGCAAAAAACCCGCTCATCGGATCCGTCAACTCTGCCGGCACCAGGGAACGACTGACGCGTGTGGCCCATTTGCTGGTCAATACCCGAAGACGATTCCAGTCACCCAGGCTGCCGCCGGCCACGTATCGGCTTCCGATTACCACGTCGTAGCCATCTTGCTTCAGCCACCGAAGCATTTCGGGGAGGATTCGCTCGTCATGCTGAAGATCCCCGTCCATGACCGCGACGAACGGCGCAGAGCTGGAAAGCATGCCCTCAATACAGGCGGACGATAACCCTCGACGCCCGATTCGCTGAAGACAGCGCACCCGATGATCGGCGCAAGCCAGATTACGGACAACCTCGGCCGTCCGATCCGGAGAATCATCGTCAACGACAATCAGCTCCCACTGCATCCCACCAAGACATTGTTCAAGCAGGTCTACAAGACGGACAATATTATCCCGCTCATTGAAGGTGGGGACGATGATAGATAATTCAGGCCCGGGGAGAAACACGCAGACGAACTCCTTTCCAGACGAAATCGAACTTACCCTCACGGCACGATTGGCTCAGAAACCTCATCGTTTCCACACCACTCGGTTGCGGCCCCCGTCCCGAGCGAGAGGCGCCTGCGCGCACAGACCCATATTCAGCCTCCTACACTCCGATTATCAGCCTCGCCGTAGACACTCGCTCGCCGAGACCGAAGGACAACTCACCTTTCACATCATCCGGATTGTAGTAGGTTCCGAACAGGCGATCCCAAACTGTCAGTAACGCCCCGAGATTTGTCATCTGATGGACGGGGTTTGAACTGTGATGAATCTGATGATACCGCGGAGTGACGAAGACCCATTCCAGCCACGAGGATCTCCAAGTCACATTCAGATGCATCCAATTGTTCCGAATAATGTGTTCGACCATAATCACCTGAAATGCCCATCCCGACGCCTCGTGCAGCAAGGGAAGCGCAATGATGTACGTCAGGTTGAACAGGGCGATATGCGGCATCGTGGCACGGATTCCAGCAAGCCAGTACAGCGAGGTCGGAAAATGGTGCCATCGGTGGATGGGCCAGACCGGCTTGGTATGCATGAGCCGATGCGCCCAATAGAGCCCGAAGTCCTCGACGATGTAGAAGAGCACCAACTTGACGACCGTCGGCAGATTGTACAGCGCAGCAGGCATGTAATTCGGAATCGGAATCCGATCCGTCACCTGGAGCACGACGAGAAACGAGACATTGTAGAAGCCCAACGCGATCAGATCCCGCCAGAATACAGACCGGTAGGGAATCGGACGTGCGGGAAATCGCCACTCAATGAGAAAACACAGGAGGCCGATACTCCAGAACAACAGATAGGGATACAGTACCTTATCCATAGGCCTCCATTTGGACGTCACACTTCATGAAGAACCTCACACCCGCGTGGCCTCGAACCTGTTTGCCGACATCGACGCGTACGCTTCCTCTCCTCTAGCCTCACCGGAGGTTACGTTTAGCCTACCCTATCGAAAACCTCCGCTGTTGCGAAACCCTTTGTCATATTCTGCATGTCCGCTCTAGACATCGATCTGCCGTGGGCCGATCGACTCGTCTCATTGATACCCACATCACCGGCCATCAATCTTCACCCAATTCCTGCTCACCGCGCCCCTTCAGGCAGACGATCAGCACCGTCTCATTTCACGCTATCACCGTTAACCTAAACGGTTACCAGAACGGCCCTGTGTGCGAAAATTATCTTATATCGATAATTCAACGTGTTGCGAATCGTATCTCCATCAACCATTAGGGCACAGCTATTGCTGTACCTACCAACCATGCAGCCCAACTGACCATACACTATCACTCACCCGGCGATATGCGTCCGGATACACCTCATGGAGGAGAACAACATGAATCGACACATCGCAACCTATTCCACCGTTGTCCTAGCTTGCGCCTGGGCGTTACTCGGACCCGCTCCCACCCAGGCAGCCACGGACACCATCGCGCCGGTCTCGTGGAGCAACAATCAAAAATCTCCCGCCTGGGCAGAGGAACTGCTCGGCCAGGTCGTGACCTACCAAACACTGGCCGAGAAAAACCTGATCCCGGGAACGTTTGAAGCCTATATCGAACAGATGCGAAAAGTGCGTGAACTGTACCGCACGGGAAATCGGCGAGCCACCTACGATGGCGTGAATCAGCTCATGGTCATGTTAGAAGCCAGGGTGGGAGGAATCGATGTGCACAGCGCCGACGCGTTGTGGGACTTCTGCTACCGCGTCACCCCGGATGAATACCATGCTCGCGATCGCCATGTCCGAGCAAAGGGGGCCGACGAAGTGCAGAAGCACGAAGAATTTATGCGGGACATGGAAGAACGAGCGTCAATGGCCTTCTAAGATTGGCTTCATCGATCTGTGGAATCTACGGCAGAGCCGACAGTCCGCGTGAGGCCGTCGGCCTGCCGCCCCCGCACAAGCGCACGGAGGATTCCGGTGCTCTATGATCTTCGATGTTACGATCTACGCTCACGAGAACCTTCCTCCTGCTGTGCATCCTGCTGGTTGAGAGCACCAGCGCAATCGTTGCCTCATCCCTGGTGTGGGCGGAGAGCGACCGCGTCGGATATGGACCTGCCTCCCCAGACTTGTCGTCATCACCCATGCGCCTGAGGATCGACACGACAGAGACACTCTCGTCGCTCATCGGATCGGCCTTCGACCTCCAGCATTTCTGGATGCGCGCCGACCTCCGCGTGAGACCCGAATGGCGCAACGGGGTCTGTTTCGGAGGCGGCCCTCCAATCGCCGGCGCCTGCAACAGCCTCGATCAGTTCGGGTCCGGCACTCGAGCCCATGGCGGTGGCAATGCCAGCGATTTCTTCATCCAGCAGTGGGCACGCATCGGCCTGGGCTATGATCCTTCCCCCAACCTCAATTTTTATGTCGAGCTACAGGACTCCGCGACATGGGGAGGGAGCGGCGATCCCACCGGAAGGAGTCAGGGAGGGGACGCAAGCACTCATAACTGCGGGAGCCAGCAAGCAGGACAATGCCGCTTAGGCATTCGCGCCGGATATATGCTGGTCAGAAACCTCGCCGGCATCGAGGGGTTGAGCGCCAAGATCGGCCGACAATATGTTGTCTTCGGCAACCAACGACTCTTCGGCCATTTCGATTGGGCCAATACCGGCTATTCGCACGACGGCGTCATGCTGAGTTATGCCACCGCCGATTTCGATACGAAGCTGGGCTGGTTTCGGAATTCCGAAACAGACTTGGGGCAAGCGAGCCCGGGTGGAAGCCTTACGCCAAACCTCTTGACGTGCAGCCCGGAGATCAATTCCTTGGCCACCTGCAATCCGGCGCTTTCGCAACATGCGACCGATGCGGGCAGCGACGTAGACATGGTGGTGTTTTACAATCAGCTCCGCATCATCCCCCGCGTGATCGTAGAGCCCTACTATGTCCTGTACTCGAACCGCCTCCCGGAGCGAGCCAATCCCGGTCAATACCTGGCCAAATCGGCCTCTCAGTTACGGCACATGGTCGGCCTCCGCCTGGAGTTCCGCCACGGCAATTGGGACTTTACCCATGAAGCCGCCTATCAGTTCGGCCGCAGTGCCGATGGATTCGGTTTCGATAACCAACGTAATCTGCAGATCAATGCCTGGGCCTCCGGAACGTGGCTCGGCTATACGTGGTACACCCATCATTGGAAGCCCCGGATCGCCATCGGATTCGACTACGCCTCCGGAGACGGCGACAGCAACTGTGTCACCCCCGGCGGCAACCTCGCACGCAGTTGCGGCGGCAATGCCAACACATTCGAGAATTTTTTCCCGACCAATTTCCTGCACGTCGGGTACATGCTCAACGGCGCCTGGCGCAACAGCGTTCAGGCGCAGATGAATATCCAGGCTCGACCGACCACTCGTGACCATGTCGAACTCTGGGCGTTGCGTAAGTACTTGGCAAGCGCCCGCGACAATTGGTACCGTGGATCACAAGGACCGTTGATGTTCTCCGGGGCCGACAACCAGACCACTCACATCGGCGATGAACTCGACATCGCATGGAGCCATATGTTTGCAGATGGAAAGGTCTCGCTGGCAGCCATCTACGGGCACTTCTTCTCGGGCCCCTACATCAAACACCAACTCGGTACCGCTGCGGACCAGGACTGGGGCATTGTGCAACTCTGGACGAATTTTTAGACGACCATGCAACGCGCCACACTGAATTTTGAAACGCTGTTGGAAGTGACCAACGCCCTCAACTCGCAACGGGACATCGAGAGCCTCTGGCGCGTCATTGCCGACCAAATCCAAAAGGTGATCCCTTGGGATAGGGCCGGGATCACGCTCTACGAATCACAGACCGACTCCTTTCGCTTTTATGCCGTCATCACCAACATGGCGACTCCTGCCCTGGCGCACGATAGCGTGATTCCACGCGAAGGCAGCGCAGTCGGCTGGGTCTATGACAACCGTCGCCTGCATATCAGGGAAGATCTCCAAAAAGAACAAGTTTTTATGGAGGATCGCTACTATGTTCAGGAAGGGTTGGGCCGCATGATCAACCTGCCCTTGCTCGTCCGGGATCATTGTCTCGGGACATTGAACATCGGCAGCGTGCAAGCCGGGCACCTGGACCAGAACGATTGTAAATTCCTCCAGCAAGTCGCCACGCAAATCGCATACGCCATCGACCATGTGTTGGCCTACGAGCAGATCAAGCAACTGAGCGAGCGGCTCCGCCGAGAGAATGAATACCTCGCAGAGGAGGTCAAAGCCAGTCGGAATCTCCGCCTGGTCGTGGGAACCGCTCCATCCTTCCGGAAGGTCGTCGATCTTCTGAAGGCGGTCGCCCCGACAGATACGACGGTGCTCCTCCTTGGAGAAACCGGAACCGGGAAAGAAGTACTGGCTCAGGCTCTTCATGATATGAGCCTCCGCAGTCACAAGCCTTTTATTCGCGTCAACTGTGCGGCGCTGCCGTCGGGACTCATTGAGAGTGAGTTGTTTGGTCATGAGCGGGGCGCATTTACCGGAGCGCAACTACGACGAGCCGGACGATTTGAACTGGCCCACACCGGCACATTGTTCTTGGACGAGATCGGTGAAATGCCGATGGAAACCCAAGCGAAGCTGCTGCGGGTTCTGCAGGACGGCATAGTCGATCGCATCGGGGGAACCCAACCCGTCGCAGTAGACGTCCGACTGGTCACCGCCACCAACGCCGACCTTCAGGCCGCCGTTCGCCAGGGAACCTTTCGCGCGGATCTGTTCTACCGTCTTCATATTTTCCCCATCGCCTTGCCGCCCTTACGGGATCGGCGGGAAGACATCCCCCTGCTTGCGCAGCATTTCCTGGCGCAAATCGGAAGCAAGCTCAAACGAACACATCTCGCCTTTGAGCCACAATCGATGGCGCGGCTCCTCACCTACAACTGGCCCGGCAACGTGCGTGAGCTTCAAAATGTGATCGAACGCGCCGTGATTCTGTCCGGCTCCTCCCAAGTCACCGTAGACGAAATGTTGCTCCCTGTCGCGCAGGCCACCCACAGCCCTTCCAGCCATCAGCCGGTAAGCTTGGGCGATATGGAGCGTCACCACATCATCGAGGTGCTGGAAAGGACAAAATGGCGAATCTATGGCGAGCAAGGGGCCGCTCATCTACTGGGGCTCAACCCTGAAACGCTGCGGAGCCGCCTTAGAAAACTTGGCCTTCGACGGCCGGTCGCCATCTTGCCTGAACCCAGCACTCACCCCTAACCCAGCGAGATCGCTGGATTGATGGTGGAATGATCTCCTCCTGACGTTTACCGTTAGCAGCGAAGAGTCCCATCGCGCGCTCCAGCCCCTGGCAGGCCAGGCCTCTGGTTCCCGACTCATTTGACCAAACTATAGAAAGCGTGATAAATTGCTGAACCGTACGAGCTACGAGCGAGATCCTACGCTTCGCGTCTCCGTCATTTCACTGCGCGATCGCTTTCCTAACTTACGCTCCTCCTACGGCCCATTTCCTCCCATTTCAACGGACAAGGAAATGGGCAATGCAGGGGGGTCCCGAGCATACGTGCCCCACTGCACCCAGTTTGATGGCCTGGACATCGCCATCCTGTTGTTCGCCGAAAGGAGTGTACGATGAAAATTACGTCCGTCTGGCGTGGCAACAAACCTAGCAACAAGAAAAAACGCACGGTACCGAAGCTCAGAATTCGTTGGACACAGCTCGGGCTCGTCGACCCCTCCGTGGCATCCCAGGAAACGCCGATGGATGAGATCCGTCGTGAAGTGACGGCCTTGGCTAGTTCAGGATTCGGGGCGGAAACCCGTGCCCGATCGGAGCAAACCCAGGCACGACCTGCCCGCGCGCACACTCGTACCAGTACGCCCCGCGCCGCGCGTCGACCGTCCGGATCATAAGAATACAGGGCTATTCGATCACCGATCAGGGAAGACGAATAGAAGGAGGCAGCCATCGCACGAGCAGGCAAAACCACCATCGCAAAACGCGATCGAGAAAAAGCTAAACAAGTGAAGCAACGCGAGAAGGAAGCCCGCCGCGTCCAGCGCAAGGCCGAAAAACCGGAACGCAGCGTGACAATGGGAGAAGAAGATCCGGACTTGGAGGGATTACGATGGGGCCCCCAGGACCCCCTCTACTGACAGGGGCTCTGGGGGCTACGTCCTGAACTCTGGTCTCCTTAGGAGACCTTCACGACGAAGCGGTCTTCGCCGAATACACCACGGAGTTGCTTGCTGACCAGCGAGCGATATTCGCCCTTCTCTTTGGCCATTCTCACCAGCCCCTCGGCATCCGTCAAAATCAAGAGATCTTCTTCCGCGATCAACACTCGATCTCCCTTTCCAACATTGATCCGATATTGTGTTCGGCCATCAGGATTGCGGCTGGGGCCGTTTACAATTTCGGTCAATCCGTCGATATGCCCCTTCTGCCCATCCAACCGATGCTGCACCATCGTTCCGTCCGGAATTCTAACCCACTGGCTGGCGGCCCGAGGCGCATCTTGATTCTGATCGCTCACCTTCATTCCTCCCTTGCTAGATACGCGCAAATTGATTAAGAGTTCGGCCCAAGATCACTCCCGTTCTTGATTCCCCCATTGGCTTCCCGAGAACCTCCGTCGGCGCTCTGACTCCATACCTGGGACGAGCTACCACGCCGCCGTCGACGCTCCGGGTCGCTCCGTGGCGTGTGGCCATCCGGTCGTGGAGAAGCACTCGCTGAGGCAGGACTCCCTTCAGCCCGTGGCACCGCCTGTCCGAGCAACCGCTCGATAGCCCGCAGTTGCTCCTGGTCCTCCGCCGTCACAAATGTGGTGGCGCGGCCGGTCGTTCTCATCCGGGCGGTCCGCCCAATCCGGTGCACATAGTCCTCCGGACAATTCGGCACATCGTAATTAATCACGTGGGCAATATTTGCCACATCAATGCCGCGCGCGGCAATATCTGTTGCCACCAACACCCGATAGGTGCCTCGTCGGAACCCTTCCAACGCCGCGCGGCGTTGCGGGAGGGTTCTTCCGCCATGAAGTACCGCCACGCGGTGACCAGCCGAATCGAGCAAATTGCCCAGTCGATCAGCACGATGTTTCGTTCGGGCAAACACCAGCACGGTATCGGACTCGGACTGGAGCAACGACATCAACAGTCCGTTCTTACGGTCATGTGTGGTGTGATGCACGGCTTGAGTCACGCCGTCGGCGGTCGTTGCCGATTTCGTGACCATGACCCGCACCGGATCCTTCACGCTGGCCTGCGCCAATCTGGCGAGATCGTTCGGCATTGTTGCGGAAAATAGCAATGTCTGCCGTTCTTCCGGCATGGCATCCAGAATCTGATTGATCTGCTGAGCGAATCCCATATCCAACATTCGATCAGCCTCATCGAGGACCAGGATGGACATCGCGAGCAAACTGATCGTTCCGTTCCACATGTGGTCGAGTAACCGCCCCGGTGTCGCCACGATAATGTCGGGGCGTTGTCGCAATCCCCTGACCTGAGCCTGCATATCGGCCCCGCCGACCACCGTGGTGGCAAACAATTGCAGATCGCGCCCCAGGGTATCGATCGTCGCTTGAATCTGTATCGCCAGCTCGCGCGTCGGCGCCAAGATCAGCGCGCGAGGCTGCCCTTTGGGCGTGCCGCTCAGCCGCTCCAACATCGGAATGACAAAGGCCGCGGTCTTTCCCGTTCCGGTCTGCGCGCATCCCAATACATCCCGGCCGGCCAGCGCATGCGGTATGGCTTGGGCCTGGATCGCCGTCGGTTCAGCAAAACCAGCCTTGATCAGATTTCGCAACAGGGTAGGAGACACACCAAGGGAGTCAAAACTCGTAAACGCAGTCGTCTGCACGCAGCTATCCTTTCGTTGTGGATCGCATTAAGACGGGATCAGAGAACCGAGGGGAGGGTGAATCCGGAAGGAGTCAGCTCCAAACTGGACCTGGTCGCGATGCGATCGCGCGGTCCACGTTGAGGAGGTACAGCATTGGTGGACCGATACAATGCTGCAGTAGATCACACTCTACCGCATGGTGCCCCTACCGGTCAACAGGTCCGCGAGTTCGAGCACTCTCCCACCTGCCCGATCGGCGGGCCACGCGGGGCTTGCCGCGGAACCAGAATGGCTTATACTACGATCTAGAAAGCGAGGCTCCGATGAGAGCCATGATGTTCGTCCTCACGCTGTTCCTCAACCTCCATTCGGCTGCACTACCCTCAAGTGCAGCATCGGAATCCTCGGGCACGGACAAGGCAGGGTCTAACCAGAATCTGACCCTCGACGACGTCAGACGAGGACTGAAGAGTGCGGCGAAAAATATCGAAGAGGAGATCCCGAAAATCGGGCCGGCGATCAGCAAAACGTTCAAACAGGTGACGGGCAACGATAAGGGAACTGACACCTCCCCCAAAACTTCCAGTTCTCAGAACTCGACCAAGTCACAACGGTAACGGCACGGGCGACGCTACTCGCCACGAACGTGCATTCAGAGCTCCAATAACCTATGATCATGCGATTAAAGCCGTTGCCCCTCCTCCTGGCAGCCATCGTCGGTTGCACCTCCACACAGCCGACAACCTGCCCCCCACAAGAACATCCGGTGGTGCTGGATTCACTGTACTTCGGTACGGCGAGACCCGGCGGAGTCGTCACCTCCCAAGAATGGGAGAGCTTCCTTCGCGATGCGGTCACTCCCCACTTTCCTGAAGGGCTCACATCCTGGACCGCTTCCGGACAGTGGACAACTTCCACGGGAACGCTGAGACGGGAAGCCTCCTACATACTCCAACTGGGACACGATGCAACGCGGGAGAAAGACCAGGCAGTGCACGACCTTATCGAGACATACAAGCGCCGGTTTCGCCAAGACGCCGTCATGCGAATTCGATCGTACGCCTGCCGTTCATTCTGAGCGAGACTGTGCGTCGGAGGAGGCTATCGGAAAGAAAGAGGCGGAATGGATGAGCCATCAGCCTCATCGTGCAGTGAGGAGTGAGGAGAGTGATGGCGGACATGATGCGAGCAGGGCGGCCTCATCTAGATGACACACCCTGCTCATAGATCGGTAATAACCATGCACACGAGTGCAGGCTCAGCCCGCCAGGGCGAGCACCTGCACTCCCGTCTTCACAGCCTCACGCCCAAGTGCGATGCTGTTCGCTCACGTGCTCGCTTCCATTCGCTTTCGCGATGACCCATGACACGTCATCCGGAATCGACACGACCTTCAACTCGGCACAATGGCCGTTAGCCGCAGCTTGCAGTTCCTCCACTACCTGAACCAGTCGCTTGTCGTCGCGGGGAATCAGCAGGCCACATTGATTGAGGCTCGGCTCCTGAGGGCCGGCCGCGGAAGGCCAGTAGGCGCCAAGATCAGTCTCCTTGAGCGCATCCGGCTGCCCTAACTCACGCAGACGCAGGAACGCTTTGTGGCTCAGACAGAACTGATCGTAACTTTTATTGATGACGATTTTTCGCATGACACGTGCTCTCTTTCTGTTGCCGATGACAGGCCTGAGGTGGCCCCACGAGAGACATCAACCCCCTGAACACATAGACGGAATTAGACGGTTGGCTTTGGATCTTTATAACCGATGTAATTTCCGCTCCAATGCGCATGCCGACGATCGGCCCACAGACTGACTTCGTCCTTATGTCCCTCACCATAACGCTTCTGAAGCACTGTCCCAAACGACACCAGGTTGCCCTGGATTTCGCCGAGATCACTCTCCGTAATCTTCTCCCACTTGGCCTTAAGGGGAGCTTTCAATTGTAGCCAGAACTGTTGAAACTGTTCCTGTGTCATCGCGTTCTCCTTTATGGGTGGCAAACTCAGCGCCACACCGTTGTAAGGGCCGACACGCGCGGACGCATGCCGAGACCTCTGGTGGCCTAAGATGGAAACTCTGGCGTAGAAGCAGCGAAGACCGGGGAATCAGACGCGCAAGGGAGGAAAGGAGGCGCGCAAGATGAGACAGTCGGCGTGGCTCAACACGTCATAGCCCACCCTACAGGGCCTAACATGCTGTGTCAACGGAGGCTAGACGAGCGGAATGGCCAAGCCCTTGATTCCAAGCGACTTAATTATTTTAGAGCGCACGCGAGGCGAGTTCAGCCAGGCAGTCGGATTTCGCTTTAATGCGAGGCGCATCATACTCCCGGTTGCCACCCGAACGAGTTTGACGGGCAGGGAGGTTCACTCCCCACCCGTCAGAACCCCTCGAGATCTGAGACACGCTCGGTTGGAGCCTCTTGCGTGATAGAGCTCAGGCCGTCGTGACTGAAGCAGGCACGGCCTTTGGCATGAATTCCTTATACCCGTAGCGCTCGGCGAGATACGCCTTCGCTTCGTCGCTGACATACTCGGTGAACTTGTACCGATCATCTTCGACTGTCTTGGCATCTTCCATGACCTTGTCAGTCGGGATCGCATACTCGATGTTGCACGAGGTGTACGCCTGAACATACGTCGGCCCGATGTCCCGGGCAATCAGCACGGCTTTCTTGATGACGCTCTCCACTCGTCGCGGATTATTCGGCACCACCGTAGCGATATAGGCGCATCCGGCAACTTTGGCCATCGTGACCATATCCATCTTTTCAAACTTCTTTCCGAGCGGAGCCATCTTCAGCACGGCCCCTCTGGTCGTCATGCCGCTCTCCTGCCCGCCGGTGTTACCGTACACTTCGTTGTCCAACATAATGGTTGTGAAGCGCTCCTTCCGGAACCAGGAATGCAACACCTGCTGGAATCCAATGTCGGCGGTTCCACCGTCCCCCGCGATCACCACGACATCTTTCGGTTTATCGCCGAACCGGAGCCGGAGTCCCCGCGATAAACCGCTGGCCACGCCGTTCTGGTCGCCGTAGTTCCCGTACACGAATGGAATCGCCGCCTGGGAAATCGCCAATCTTCCGCAACCCGCCGTCCCGACGGTAATGGTGTCTTCGGGATTCGGAAACGCAATGATCGCCAAGCGAATGAACAGAGTCATCGCGCAGCCGGCACACATCGGATGCTCTTCCAGGATTTCCTTGAAGCTGCCCATCTGCGACACCGTCGTCTTTTTCCCGAACGGTCCATGCTCGACCATATCCCGATATTCTTTCGGCATGAACTGCTCAAAGCCGGGTGTGAACTTTACATAATCAAGACTCATCTAAGACCTCGCTCTCTTGGAGCCGCAAAAGCGGCGGTGATACTCCTGCCGCTTACGACACCAGTTGTTTTGCAGCGGCTTTCTTTTCTTTGACCTTGGCATCACGCTCCGCCAGGAGCTGTTTTGCCGGCTCGCTGATATACTCCTTGAAGGCAAACCGTTCCGTGGGCTTCTCGGAATCCCGCATTTCCTGCAGCCCCTCCATGCTGTTCTTGCCGATCTCCAGAATGCAGGGCGTATAGAGCTGTAAATAGGTCGGCCCGATTTCCCGCGCGATCAGCACCGCGTTGCGGACGACCTTCTCCACCAGCGACGGCTTGCTCACTGTGCAATTGACGACGTAGTGGCAGCCGGACTCCCGGGCGATTTCAGGCAAACGCACTTTATCGAACAGTTTTCCGACCGGCGCCATTTTGGCAACGAACCCCTTCTGCATAAGACCGCTCTCCTGCCCGCCGGTATTGGCGTAGAGCTCGTTATCAAAGCAAATGGTCGTGAACTTTTCTTGCCTGAACCAGGCCTGCAGGGTCATGTCCAGACCGATGTCCACCGTTGCGCCATCTCCCGCCAACACGACCACATCCTTCACGCGATCCGGAAAGCGCACACTCAAGGCCCGCTTGAGCCCCGAAGCAATGGCATTCTGGTTCCCGAACAGGGAATGGATATTGTGGACGGCCACCATTGGAAACACGAGACTCGTACAGCCAGTCGAGCCGACCATGACCGTGTCTTCGGGGTTGGGGAGCGACGCCAAAATATATCGAAACGCCATGGATTCCGGACATCCGGCACACAGTGAATGCTGCTCGATCAGTTCCTTGGACGTGCCGATGTCCTTCCACCCGCGGTCTTCCTTGCCGTACGTGGCGCTGCTGACCAGGTCCTGATAATCCGACGGCATGATGTCATACAGGTCCGGCGAAATCTTGATGCGTTCTTTGCTCATATCTATCTCCTCTCAGCCCTGCTGAGCGTCAATGTGCTACCTACGGTACCGAAACCTTTCCCATTCTCTGGCCCTCTGCGCGTCACCCGCGACCCGCGAGCGTGCCGGAACGCACCCCAAGCGCACGCTTAATTTCTTCCACGATGATCTCCGGCGGCATGGTCATCCCGCCACACACTCGCGGGCCGGCGATGACACGCTCACTTCGTGGAATGGTCGCCTTGATCTCTTTCGCCATCCACCCGATGACATTGAATTCCGGCACAATGATGTGAGTGGCGTGCTTGGTGGCTTCCTTAATTTCCTCTTCCGGCCAGGGCCGGAGCGTTTTGATCTTGACGAGTCCCACGCGAATGCCTTCATCCGCCAGGAGACGAATCGCTTCGCGCCCCTGAGACACGGCGGTGCCGGATGTGACAATGAGCACGTCGGCGTCGACGTCTTCGGTTTCGATCAACCCGTTCAACCAGGCAATCGTATGCTTTCGCGACCGCTCTGCGGCAGCCCAGACCTCCTGCTGCCAACTCGCGTGCGTCGCATAACTGATGTAGTTGCTTTTCATAATGAACGGATCGCGCATCATCCGGACCGGCGGACATTCCATATCCATACAGGGCACCGGCGAGCGATACGGGTCGTAAGGCGGCAGGCACATATCCGTCGGGGTCAGATCGACAACGTCTTTGGTGTGCGTCACAAAGAATCCGTCGCAGCAGAGTGCCAATGGCAAATGCACTTCGGGCTCTTCCGACACCATGTAGCCCATGAGAATCCAATCATAGAAGTCTTGCGCCGTCTCCGCATGCCAGACGAGCATGCCTGTCTGCATCAAATAGGAAATCTCGATGGTGTCCGGTTGAATCGACAGCGGGGAATTGATCCCCCGGCATGTCACGATGCATTGGATCGGCAAGCGGGCCCCCGCCCACATGGGAAAGTTTTCCATCGCCCGCATCGTGCCGGGTCCTGCCGTCGTCGTGAAGACACGGGCCCCACCGAAGGCGGCCCCTGCACATTGCGACATGACGGCAAATTCGCTTTCCCCGCGGAAATAGTCTCCGATGTAGCCCTCGGCAAACAGCTCGCCGATCAATGCAGCGGCTTCGCTTTGTGGGGTGATCGGATAGGCGATCATCACGTCAATGCTGGCGCGCCGGATGGCTTCTTTAATGACTTCGCTGCCGGTATAAAACGACGGCGTACGAGGCGCCTCCCGCATCATGATACGGGGGTCGGTGAAGACCTGGCCTTTTTTATTCTTGGTTCCAATGACGGATGTGGGTTCCATAGCGGACCTCCTTCAGTCACAGTGACGTTTGTGCCGAGACAGCGACTCGCGCCGGAATTAAGCGCTGAACGAGCTCCCGCATCCGCAGGTCGTCTTGGCTTGTGGATTCTTGATTGCAAATCCCGAGCCCTGCACGCTGTCGACGTAGTCGACTTCGCAGCCACTCAACAGCGGAGCGCTTTGTGAATCCATGATCACTTTTACGTCGCCCTTTTCAATGACCGTATCGTCGTCGCTCATCTTGGACTCGAACGCCATCCCATACTGATAACCGTGGCATCCCCCGCCCTTCACATAGACTCGCAACCCCAGGGTGTCCTTTTCTTCACGCATCAATTCTCGAATTTTTTCTTCTGCGATGGCTGTAATGGTAATCATGTTGGCACTCCTTCTGACTGCTATATCAAATGAACCGCTGGTGGTCATGACACGACACGAGAAACGAACCGTGCTTTGCCGGAAACGACAATCGCTCCGTTCGCGAAGCACACCCTCAGGATTGAGTGCAGGACACTCTGGCGTAAGAAGCGGCGGAGACCGGACAATCAGTCGCGCAGGAAGGAACAAACAAGCGCGATGGAGAGAACAGCCGACGAGGCTTGGCACGTCATACTGTCACGCTAAGCGCTATGGCCATCGGAGTCAAGGGATATTGAGACCCAGTCCGTGGGTGATTCGTGCCGGCAGACGGCACGGAGCACAGATGAAACCTACGCGCCCAACGACGAGAGTCGTTGGAGTCTCGCGAACCACCTGGCGCCCTCACCGATCACACCGTTCGCGCGGCGAGGCTTCACCGAATCCCCTAGGCCTGTGTGGCGCTGCCGACTGACACCGGCTTTTCCTGCAAGGCCGTCTGCATGGAGGCCTTGAGGCCTTGAATGGCTCGCGCCACATCTTCCTCTGTCGACCCGAAACGATCTCCCATGACCTTGATGGCTTGATTGATCGCTTTCGTCATGTTGGTGATGCGTTCTTCTGGCGTCATACTCATGCGCTGCCTCTCCTACCCCCGATGATATTATGATCACCCGTTCAAGTTACTTACGCTGACAACCCCTGAGGCTGCGGCGCGAGAACCTCTGTTACAAAGCGGCTTGTGGGCAACCGATTGTCGTCTGCTTCTCACTGCTCAATTGAGGCACGTTCGTATCACCGAACCGGTCACGATATTCCTTCCCGTCGATCACGTCACGAATCACCCGTTCAAAACCGGAACTCACCAGGTCTTTGCGAGCACTGGCCAACGACGCGCTGTCCACGCGCCGGCCTAATAACGCGCAATACAGATTGTCGATGGCTTTTCCCGGATCCGCCACGGGTGGGACGCCTGGTGCCGAACCGACCTGCGCCGTACCCATGTGGGGTGTAATCCACTTGGCATTAAATTCCGATGACAGGGCAATCGCTTCGACGACCTGCTTTACCGTCTTTTCCCCTTTTGCCAACTGTGCGGCATAACCGGACTGGACAATATATCGTTGGTGATCCGGGTCGTTCTTCTGTGACGGACCCGGTTCTCTCCCCATCGATCGCATGAGCAATTGTGCGTACGACTGCGCGAGAATTGCCGTCGCCTCTTGCGGCGTCCGTTCTTCCGCAGCAGCTGCATCACTGAGGCATACCGTGCTAATTCCCAGCACGACGGTCATGATGGGCATCCATAGCGGTCGCATACCGATGCACTCCCTTACCACACGCGGGCCGGTCGCCTTGTCGCAACGTGAATCAACATCAACAGCATTCCCCCCACGGTAAAGATCCAATAAACCTGAGTCGGCATCTCAGCGAGCCCAGTCCAATTAAGTCCCCAAACCACGAGTCCAAGCACGAGAGAAATCAACGCGGCGTGCAACATGACCTAGTCCTCACTCTTCCAAACGCTTATCGTATATTCCACTCATTGGAGACCACCGCCACCCTGTACAACGGAAGCCGAGTTCGCGGCACCTAACAGGACGCCACAGCCAAATGTGCCCAGGTCGCCCGAGGCTCCAGGTGCCACTGGCGATGGATATCAATCAGCGAATCGATGACCGCACCACATTGTCGGCAGCCCCACCCATAGGCCAGCGTGCCGCTGACAATGTCCTTCATCTTGATCATCATCATAGGACCGTAACAACGCGGACATCTCATTGCGCTCTCTCCTGGGGACATGACCGCACACGACCGTGCCATTTTCGCCGTCTCCTCACGACCCGCTCTTCTCGAATAACTTCACCACCAGCGTCTTCGCTTTAATGCGCTCCATCAACTGCGCACAAGAGGCATCGCGAATAATACTCGCGAACTGCGCATGATAGCTGGCAACCAAACTTCCTCCGTCCATCACCGCGTCGTAGACCAACCAGCGTCCGTCCTGACTGACCAGCCGGAAGTCGATGAAGGTGTCGACCTTCTCTCCGACGAGCCGTGTTTTGACTTCCGCGAAGGGGTGCTTCCGTTGCTCTGAGAGGTAACTGATTCGCTCACCGGAATACTCCACCATCCGGTTGGCGAGCGCGTCGCGAAGCAACTGCACAAAAAGCCCGACATATTCCCGCCGTGCCACATGGCTCAGTTGCCCCCAAGATGCGCCCAGAGACCGTTTGGCCATGTCCTCGTAATCCACATGATGCCGAATAACCTGTTCGATTTCCTCACGCCGCGCCTCGGAGCGACTCGGGTCTTTGAGCTCCTTGAGGAGATACAGCAACTCCGAGACGGTCCCCTTCACGGTCTCGGTAGGCCCCTGCTCGGACCAAGCAGTCGTGGTCTGCGTGAGCCCCATCAGCATGGTAGTGGCGATCATAACGACCAGACCTCGCCAAGGTTTCGCTTGAAGCCCGCACCATAGTGCCACCGCTGCTGCCCCACTGTTGTCGATCATGCAGTCACTCCTCCCGACGATTCGAGCCGGCCGTCTCATTCACGAGACCACGCAACACCGGTCGTTCGAAACCGGGAGGCCTTCTCCGGCGTACTACGTCTGGCTGGCCACCAATCGATCCATAATCCGGCCATAGACGTATTCAGGTAAAATCTCTTTCGTCAGCAGCTCCTCCCGATGCCGGTAGGGGCGCCCAGCCACAATCTTCTTCGCATAAAACTCGCCGATTCCGGTGAGCGACTTGAGCTGTGAAATTTGAGCGCTATTGATATCGAGTGAAGTATTCCGGCCGACGGCCCACGAGGTCCCACTTCTCTCAGTCGCCAAGGGCGCCTCGATGCTAAGAGACTTACCGGCCGACCTTGAACGCACACGATGTTCCATACGCATATCGTCATCCTTCTTGCAGTAGCCCCATTAGCAGAGCCCCACCATACAGACACACGGCCACATCATCGCACCCGACTCAGTCGACTCGCCTACGGCTATGACGGGACGAGCAGGTTAGCGCCCAGGAACGGCTCGCATGGATGCACGATCGGATTCGTCGCGCTGACAACTCTGCTCGGCAATCATCCGTTGCCCGGGTGTCGCGCCCTGAGGAATTCTCGTCAGGCAAATCGGCAGCGTGTCCTCGACGGCACCGGAAGCCACCGCAACGGACTTGACCGGCGCGACGGTCACAACGGGTTTCTGGTCCGTGGCATGGACGGTCAGTGAGACGGCAAGCAACCAAGCGGTTGCCAGAAAAAGACTCAATACTCTCGCGGTGTTTGTTCGATGAATACGCATAGGATGAAACCTCCCCAATAGGCAACCGTGTAACTTACAGAAGCAGGTTAGCGCCCCTTCGCCACCAGCACATAATCATGCAGGTAGGTGTACAACAGAACGCTCAGCATGGCTGCACCGAAGCAGACCGTCGCGACCGTAAACAGATTGCGTGCGGCCCAGAACTGTACTGTCTGCGCCATCATGGTATCCTCCATTTGACATCAGATCCCTGCCGGTTGGCAGGAGATCTCAAGCGCATTCGTAACTCGAATCGTCTGTCTACACTGTGCCGTCCGTGTAACTAGCCCACATTGCAACAAGCCACGTGAAAACCATAATTCCGATGAGTGCCCAAATTTGATACATGACAACCTCCTAGCTGGGCGAATCTTGCCGTAAGCAAAAGACTCCATCCTGAGTAGATCGACTGATCGGCCAATGACCGATCACTGCGGGCCTACCATCGCTGGACTCTTGTTCTATGGCGGCGAAGCGGCGAAGACTTGGGACTCGCACGCGCCAGGAGTGAGGTGAGAGAGGAAACGTGCGCGCGAAAGGAGAAAGCCGGCGTGGCTCAGTACGTCATAGCTTCACCCTATAGGGCTGAGAGAGTGCTGTCAATGCGCCGGAGAGTCACTCGCACTGCAAGAGCATGATTCTATGCGGCAATATTTATTATCAACAATCCGTCGTTGTGCGCCATATTCGATGTCGCGTACTCCATATCGACCACTGCGCACCTCCGTGATAAGACGTGGGATGCGGCAGGAACAAATGTGATACACTGTGAATGCATAGCTGATTCATCAGCCGCCCAGCTCCTACTTGCTGTCGACTCCGAGTCCGTCGGTCAGCACGATCGCTTCAACCGCCCTTCCGTCCGCGATACTCCGCTCGGCTCATTCTGACATTCGCATTCGCCAGCCCAGGCGCGTACCGCAGTGCGATTGTACGCCTGCGGAACCATGGGAATCCCGGCGTCTACGTACAGGTACGATAACAAGGAGACACAACCGTTATGAACAAAGGGCAAGACAATCAGGCATCCCCGGCGGCACGATGGGTACGTATTCCAAACGGCACCAAGGTCAGGCACCGGCACAAGGGGTATGACGGTCACATCGACGGATTAACCGAGATCGTGGTCGGACCGAGTCGGAATCCCGATGGAAAAACACAGTACCGATTGAACATCGGTGGCTCGTCCCGGGAACTGGTCACCGAAGACGATCTCAGCATCCTCGTGGATGGCGACAATCTCGTGATCATGATCCGACAGAAGGAACCATACCGTCGCTCGATCACGGTACAACTGCATGGCGTCCTGGCAGAAGATCGATTCATCAAAGCCGGTAGATCGAGCGCCGTGCCAGCGGCGACGCCCCCTCAAGCGCCACCCGCCTAACGTACGTTGCTCCTATGCGAACCACGGAGGTGACGATGAACCACACGTCTTCTAAAAAACGGCAACGAGAACAGACCCAACGTGACCGCCGCATGCAGAAAGAGGCTCACCGCCGGCAACAAAAACCCGACGTGCCCAGATTGCACGGTCAAGGAGATCCCGACCTGGCAGGCATGGTCGCAGGACCTCAGCCTCCGCAGGAAAATGGCAGCCACTAAGTAGCCGGACGGGTCGGCACACAATCACGTGACCGGCCGCAATTGATCGAGAGCCAGTTGGAGTGGAACTGAGATTGGTGATGGCGGGAAAGGCCCACGAATAATCGGCAAGTCTGAAAGTTGGAGCGTTGCCGGAACGAAAACGATTAGTCTTCGTCGATCTCGCGCTCATTTAAGGATTGAACTGGTCGGGCGTTGTGGCCAATCAGAGAGACGAACCGTTCAATATGGCCAGGGGTAATGGAGATCGGTTCCTTCAGCACAATCCAGTGGACACCTTCCGTGCAGGGCGGCGTGGTGAGCGAACCATCATAGGCATAGTGGTGTAAATCTCGCGGCAGCAGATCCTGCGGATTAATCAACAGATCCCGCACCTCTTCCTGCTTCCCGCTCGGGATCCGTTCCCAGACGGATGCTAGGGAAGTCGATTCCGTTCCCAGATCCATTAACACCGCCAAAACAACCAGATGGCCAGACTCATCTCGATGCACAAGATGCGCTTCCATCGGATAGCTGCGGCCGTTGAGCTGATGCTCGCTTGGCGCATGGAAGTGAAAGTCCTTGAGTGTATACGTGCGCCCAAGGACCTCAAGCGACTCGCCTGATTGAAAATCCACCTCAATGGTGTGATGAGAAGCGACGACGTGACCGGGTGCGGCCGTGTAATGGACTAACAGCCCGTCATGGCTCTGGTGGTGGGGCGTCGTGCGAATATTGATGGGCGACTGCTGGGTGCCCTTTTCACAGGACACCGTGGTCGGAGCGATTTCTCCCCAGTGCGAGGGCCCCTGATCACCATCATACTGCCACGCGATGGGCGCCGTGCTAATAGGCGCAGGTGACGGCAGTGCTGCCAGATCTCCATCGGCCGCCCACAACGTACCCATCACAAGCAGAGTACAGAACCCCAGGCCCAACCCCAGACAAATCCTCATTCCCGACAGCCACTCCCCCACGCACACGCTTGAGCAAGAATTGAAAAATCGGTGTAGTATAAACAATGACGTTCCGCGAGTCAAATCCAATACATACGCCTCAGGGATTGGATCCGCCGCGTGACTCGACTCCTGCCTAGATATCGGGAATCTGCCAGTCGATGGGAGCAAGCCCCAGCTCGGTGAGGGCTCGATTCACCTGCGAGAAACAACGAGAACCAAAAAAATTTCTCGCCGATAGCGGCGAAGGATGGGCGCAGGCAATCACCACATGCTGCGGGTTCGTCACGAGCGCGCGCTTCTTCTTCGCTTCCCCGCCCCACAGCACGAATACCACTCGGGTCGGTTTCGCGTTCACAAGCTCGATAATACGATCGGTGAAAATTTCCCATCCACGCCCCCGATGCGAATTGGCGGCATGGGCGCGAACCGTGAGCACGGCATTGAGCATGAGAATTCCCTGCTTGGCCCAGGGCTCCAAGCAGCCGTTGTTCGGAATGCGACATCCGACATCGTCCCGTAGTTCACGATACACATTCCTCAGCGACGGTGGGATCGGCCGAACGTGAGGCGGCACCGAAAAACACAGTCCGTGCGCCATACCTGGCGTATGATAGGGATCTTGTCCAAGCAACAGCACCCGGACCTGTTCGTACGACGTCCCGTGCAGCGCCGCAAAAATATCCTGTGGCGGCGGCAGGATGGTTTCGCCCCCCGCCACTTCTGCATCCAGAAAAGATTCGAGATCCAGGTAGGCCCGACTTAGCAGCTGATTCATGAGTAACGGGTTCCAGCCCGATGGGATGGGGGGCAACATACAACGAGACCTCACGCTCACCAGAGTATTTCATGCACACGGACCGACTTCTCCGACACGCCCCTCTCTTGACCTGAAAGCATTCCCGCTGAGACCTGCAAGAAACCTGAGTGCACAACAGCTCAGCACAACAATTTCTGCTTAAATGGAGGTCCGGAGAGTACCCTACCGCCCGGATGCGAGCGAGCACAGAAACAGGTGAGCCGATGCCTTACCGCTTCACGGATCTGCTCCCACTGTTGCTTCCGGTGTTTCCTTTGCCCCTTCCACCATTATCCACACGATCGACAATTTGCTGGAGCAACTGACTCGTGTTCAAACCACCGGATTGCGATGGCCCGAGACTTCCCGCACTGACGACCTGCGGGGCCATAACCACCGGCTGACTGGTAGTGATCCCCGCTGAACTCGGCACATTCAAGCCGGAGGCTGCGGCTCCCGCTACAACGGGAATGCCGATGCTGGTTGCGAGAATCGTTCCTTTGATGCTTCCCGCAACCTGCTCCGTCTCGTTCCCTGTCTGCACGGATTGGAACAGCCCCTTTTCAAGGTCGAGTACCTGACCAATCTGGGCGCTGATGATCTGACGGAACACCGGCGTGGGCAGTTCGCGATGTTCGTCCCGCACAGGGAGCGTTAGCCGTGACTGCTCACGAGAGCCCGCCTCCGACGCCACGGCCCGAGCTCCGACTTTGAGTTGAATCTCCATTCCGGCCTTAAGAGAAACAGGCTTCTCTTCGCCCATAATCGGCTCCACGCGCGCCTGCCCCTCAAGAACGCGGACAATCGCAAGCGGTGGGGTGGCGACCAATCGCGCCAGAAAGGACTGACCGTCACGTCCGGCGACCGTGGCCTCGACAATTCCTCCACGCGTGACTACGTGCGCCAACGGTGTTTCGAGCGTGAAGACATCCGTCATCCGGCCGGCACTATAGGACAATGCGATACGTGCGGATCCCTGCTGCAACCGGGCATACGTCTGGCCCCTGAGCGGTTCCTGAAAACTGAGACTGGAGTCCTCCTGAAGACTCACCAGCGCGCGATGGTCCCAAAGAATATCAATTTCCCCCGCCTTGCCGACCCGGACTTCTTCCCCAACATTGATGACATCCCCGATCTTCAGCGACAGTCGCGAACTGTCCGCGGCCGGACCGGTGACACGCGTCTCTCCATCCACGGCAGTGACGACGCCAGTAATGGGGTGATCGGGAGAGGCCGGACGCATCGGAACATCGGATGCTGCAAACAGGTGCCCTCTGCCACACACGAAAAGCACAATCACCAACAGAATCGGGAAGGGTATGACAAGCTGCTTCATATAGATCACCTACGAGTTATCGGTGTTCAAAAAAGACCGCCCCTAAAAACAAGAATCCCTCAAAAGTCTTACTGGGAGCCAGTTTTCAGCAACCATCTCTCGGAAAACGAGCCGAGACTGTCGTATAGTAGGAGACGGATCGAATCAAGGTCAAGCCGGTGCCCATAGGTTCATAGAACGTCTCTATATATCGTCGCCGATCGGACACACCCACGCACCAACCCGCATGAACCATCGCCGTTGTCCATCCCTTGCACGCCTCCTTTCTGCCTTCGCCCTCCTGTTCGGCACGGGATTACTCTGGGCCTCGACCGTCACCGCCCAGGAAGCCGATGCCGAAGTGCTCGTGGCCGAAGCCATCTTGAACTACGAGGCCAAACGCTACGACGAAGCAATTCCGTTGTTGAGCAAAGCCTCCGAGCTTGCTCCCGGTCATGCGCGGGCGCTGTACTATCTTGGGCTATGCCATTTGGGGAGAGGACACGCAGAACAGTCCATCGAACCATTCACAAAACTTCACCTGCTTCGCCCGACCTATCCGGAAGCGTCATACCAACTCGGCGCTGCCTACTTCGCGGTACGACAGTATGAGCAGGCCGGATCGCTGCTCGAAGAAGTCTTTCGCCAACAGCCCGAACGGCAAAATCTCGGATACTACGTCGGTTTTTTACGATACCAGCGCAAAGACTATGAAGGGACGGTCGAAGCGCTCGATGCAAATCGCTCCACCGACCCCGACATCCGACAACTGGCCATGTTTTATAGAGGATTGGCCCTGGGAACGCTTGGGCTGTCTGAGCAAGCCCAAACCGAGTTGAGCGCTGCCCAACATATACAGCCCGCTTCGCCGATCACGGGTGCCTCCGTACGCATCCAGGAAGCCTTGGCCTCCGCGCATCACATGGCTGACACCCAACGACTACATGCGCAAATCGCGATCGGCGGCTACTACGATGACAATGTGGCCGTCAATCCCAGGAAAAGTGTCGACCCCGTAGCGGAAGCGTTGCGGTCACGCTCAACCCAATCGCCGGGATTCGTCACGTCGGCACGCGGCGACTACGCCTGGTACCGCAACGGTCCGATCGAATCGACCATCACCTACTCCTACTACCAAACGGTCAACACCGGCAGCGGCGTGGGAGCCTTCAATATTCAAAACCACCTCGGTGGTTTGTCCGGCGCATACCGTGGGACGATCGGAACCGTGCCCTACGAACTGGGCGGACAATACACCTACGACTACATGATGCTGGACTTCAGAGGGTTTCTCTCTCGACACTCCGTCACACTCCCGGCGACCATAGTGCCGCCCGGAATCAACATCCCGTTTATCGGACGCGTTGATCACCTGACGACACTGCTTTACCGGTTTCAGGAGAAAGAATTTTTTACCGAACCTGGCAACAATGATC